>Ga0194115_10001142_pt1 | contig 35098 bp, 29 predicted proteins | sample TA2MahsurfametaG_3_FD_148656 | JGI IMG/M metagenome (GOLD analysis project Ga0194115, IMG submission 148656) | Freshwater microbial communities from Lake Tanganyika, Tanzania - TA2015002 Mahale S4 surface | ecosystem: Environmental > Aquatic > Freshwater > Lake | place: Tanzania: Lake... | reverse complement strand
ATGTGTATCTGTAAGTAAAGTGCCAAATCTAGTTGATCCAGTTACAAAATCAATAGATGATGTAATTACCTGTACAACTAAAGTCTGAGCAGTAATAGTATTATTTACAAGTAAATTAGAAGCAGTTACACTACCTCTAATGAAAAAATTATCAGCAGAAGATGCTGTTGCAGCATGTGATGCACTAACAGCATTACGAGCATTTTCAGCAAAAGATGCTGAATAAGCATGAGAAGCTGTAGCTGCTAAATTAGTTACGTAAGAAGCAGTTAATGCTACCGATGCTGAATAAGCATGAGAAGCTGTAGCTGCTAAATTAGTTACGTAAGAAGCAGTTAATGCTACCGATGCTGAATAAGCATGAGAAGCTGTAGCTGCTAAATTAGTTACGTAAGAAGCTGTAAGTGCTGTTTTTACAAAACTTGCTGTGTGTGCATAAGATGCTGTGTCTGTAATAGAAGCTGTAAGTGCTGTTTTTACAAAACTTGCTGTGTGTGCATAAGATGCTGTGTCTGTAATAGAAGCTGTTTGTGCATAAGTTGCATAAGATGCTGAATTTACTGTAGCGCCTCCTAATACATAAGAAGCTGTAGTAGCTATAGATGCAGATAAAGAATTTACAACATAACTAGCTGTTAATGCACTATCTACATAGCTAGCTGTTAATGCAGTGTTTACATAGGAAGCAGTTCTAGCTGTATCTACAAATGAAGCTGTATATGCTTGAGAATATGTTACTGGTAAGTCAACATAAGAAGCTGTTAAAGCATGACTTGCTGTTAAAGAAGATGTAGCAAATTGTGCATTAGTAACAAACGATGCTGTTTGTGCTGTATTCAAATAACTTGCTGTGAATGCTTGGGAATACGTTACTGGTAAGTCAACATAAGAAGCAGTTAATGCAAGACTTGATGTTAACGATGATGTAGCAAACTGAGCATTCTGTACAAATGAGGCTGTTAAAGCTGTTGTTACAAACGATGCTGTTCTTGCTACATCTACATAACTTGCAGTTAAGGAAGTATTTGCAAGAGAAGCTGTTTGTGCTAAATTTACAAAAGATGCTGTGAATGCTTGGGAATATGTAGTAGGTAAACTAACATAGGAAGCTGTTAATGCTGTTACTACATAGGATGCTGTTTGAGCTGTTACTATATAACTTGCAGTCAAAGAAGCACTTGCAAATGATGCTGATAGAACGTTTGACTGAGTTATGAATACTATAGATGAAGTAAACGCAAAGGATGAAGTTAAAGACCAGTAAGCATAACTTGCTGTAGCAACAAAAGATGCCGTATGTGAAGTTAATGCTTGAGACGCAGAATATGCATTTGAATAAGTTGCTGGTAGAGCTATGAAAGATGCTGTTAACGCTGTATTTGCAAAACTAGCAGTTTGAGCTGTTCTTACAAAAGAAGCAGTTAATGCAAAAGATGAAGTTCTAGGCGTTCCATCTAAAAATGAAGCAGTTTGAGCAGTTAATGCTGTAGTAGCAAACGATGCTGAGTTAGGCACTGATGCAGTAGCCAACTCCCAGTATGTACCGTTCCATTTATAGGTTACTGTACTACCTAGTGGAGTAAATTGCTGATTTAAGCTGGGATTTGGTGGGAATATAATTGCCATATACTATAAATATCTTTATTTATTATACTAATTTCTCTATACTAATAAGATTTTTTGTAAACCCTTGACTAACTAACCCAGTTACTCTATATGAACTACCCGTAGATCTGTCTATAAACGTAAATATTTGAGAATCACCAGGATTTGCCATATTTGCATTTACATCTACATAGGTATATGTAGTAGATATTGATAATCCTTCTACTCTTGTAACTTGGTTAACTGTGTTAAATCCACCTGGTTGCATTCCATCTACTGTAATACTACCTGATATAGTTCCTAATTGAATACTTGCACTATTGGTAGATGCTATTTTTGCTTTTAGATTATCTAGGATTACTTCAGTTCCTAATACATCGCATGCGGATTTTACCTTAAAAAAAGGTCCATCATCCGTATAGGAAGCACTAGTTGAGTAGGATGCTGTAACTGCTAGAGATTGAGTTACATAGCTATAAGTTACGTAAAATTCTGTGTGAGAATAAGAGGCTGTTCCGTATAGAGAGCCTGTAAAGGATTCAGCAATTACTGATTGAGATACTACAAGGTTTTTTAGATTAGCATCCGAACCGGAAGTAATCACTTTTTTCCAGCTAGGCATGAGCTACCTCCTTTTGTTTGCACTTATCTTCGTAGAATTTCTTTAAGGTTTCGGATATCTTTTTTTTATGTTCCTCTGAATGAGTAGTACCTCTCTTGCTCTCTGAGACCTTTCTTTTATGTTCTTCTGTGCAAGGTTTGCCTTTTTTGCTTTTAGATATTTTCTTTCTAACCTCTTCTGGAGTAGTACATCCTCTTCTAGGGCTAGGAGTTCCCATTCTAGCTTGAGACATTTTTTGCTTTGTTTCTTCTGAGATTATAACTGTATATCCCCTTATTGAACCCCTTTCTATTCTAGAGGAGATTAGATTAGCAGCACCATAATCACCTTGAGATAAATGTATATCAAAATGATCATCTATAGATAAAGCTATTAAATTGCTTATATCATTATTACATCTATTACCATCTATATGATGTATATCAAAACTTCTTCCTTGATCATCCTTAGGGATATCTCCATAGTGAGATTCCCAGATCTTTCTGTAATTCATTTAACTAATATTAACGGTTTGGTAACTCTTCCGAGCCCACTTCCCTAATTAAAGGGCCTATTAACAATGTTGTCCTATATAAATAGTTAATTAATCTACAAATCTTTGTACTGTTTTTGTAATTTCAGTACCAGATTATAAACTAATTCAATATGTTCTCCTTTAAAAGAAGTTTCTTTAATCATTAATAACAAAAGCTCTATCTCTTGCTTGGATAATTGAGGGATAGATTTTTCCTTCTTAGATAGAATAGGAGAGGAGGCCTGCTCCTGTTTAGGGTCAAGTACCTCCTCTTTCTTATCTTTATTTCTTCCGAATGTTAATGCCACGAAACCGATTATTTTACTAATACTATGCGTAAATGTAGATATCACCTGTTACTGAATCTACGTGAATATTACCAAATCCTGTAGAAGATCCGCCAAATGTTGGAGCTGCTGAAGGACCGCCTGCAGCTTGAACTGCTGTTACTGCATAAGCATCTGCTGCTGCTGAAGTTGCGTCTGAAGCTACATTAGCTGCTACTGCAAAACGACCTTTACCACCTGTATTAGCTACTTCTAAGTAGAATGCTGTACCTTGGTTAGATCCACTTGCAATAATGATACCTGAATCTTGTAATTGGTTTGAACCAGAGTTTAACAAGATAAATTGATCAGCTACATTTAAGTTTTGAGTATTGCTGAATGAAGCTGTACCATCTACTGTTAAGTTACCTTGAACTGATAAGTTAGATTGGAAAATTACTGGAGCTGTGATTGTTGCTAATGCACTAGCTGTTTCAGCGTTAGTTGCATTTGCTACTGCTCCTACTACATTACCACCAGCTACATAAGAAGCTGTATCTGCTGTACCTGCTGTGGATACTTTACCAACTACTCCTGCTGCTAAAATATAAGATGCTGTATAAGCGTTATCTGCTTGAGCTGCTGCATCTGCAGTAGAAGCGTTACCAGCATAAGAAGCTGTTGTTGCTCCTGCTACGTTTCCTTTTACATTAGCACCTGCTACGTATGAAGCTGTATAAGCGTTATCTGCTTGAGCTGCTGCATCTACTGCGCCTTCTACATTACTTCCTAATATAAAAGATGCTGTATCTGCTGTAGTTGCTGATGCTACTTTACCAACTATACCTGCTGCTAAAATATAAGATGCTGTATAAGCGTTATCTGCTTGATCTGCATTAGTTGCAAAATCTGCAGTAGAAGCGTTACCAGCATAAGAAGCGTTAGTTGCATTAGTTGCAAAATCTGCATTAGTTGCAAAATCTGCTACTGAAGCTGAAACTGCATAAGATGCTGTTCCACCAACGATACCAGGTGCATAAGATGCTGATAAAGCAAATGATGCATATGATGAGGTACCTGTCAAATAGCCAGTAATACCAGACGTAACTTCTAATTGATTTAGTACCGCGTTACTACCCGATACTACGACTTTTTTCCAAGTTGCCATGTTTTTTTGTTTTTATTGTTTAATTCTATTATAAATAGTAAGATTTTATAGTCCCACGTAAAAATTTCCTATGTTATCAAAGTACATTCCTCCCGCCTCTGAAGTTGGAGCTGATGACATTGTCGGTAATACTACTACTCCTTCTGTAGTAATTTTAAATATATCTAAACTTTCACTTTGAATTAAGAAGAAGTAAGGTTCTAATGAACCAGATCCTTGTATTGTGAAAGAGCCAGTAATAGAGGGTAAAGAAGTAATCTCTATCTCAGGTACTGAAATTGCCTGTGATATGTTTACTACAGATGCAGTTGTTACTCCCCTAAGATTGGCCGAAAATATTTTCATCTATATACAGTATATCCTAATTACTTAATTACTACGTAACCACTCTCCACACTAAAGAATTGTATAACTGCATTATTATTATCAGATAACTGTACTGATGATGGAATTACTTGATAATGTAAGTCGTCGTAAACAGCTACTGTTAAAGCTCTGCTATTTAAGTTATGATTTACTATTACTGTAGATTGACTTAAGAATGAAGAAGTAAATCCGGTAGATATAGCAGCTGTTGTTGCGTAAGAAGATGTTTCAGAATATGAAGCAGTTATTGCAAAAGAAGATGAAACTGCACTTCCTATTACTCCGTTAAATCCCGGTACCCACCAGTGAGAACCACTTGGATCTTCATATCTTACGTATAACATTAAACTATTCTCGTCATACCATAAACTCCCTACTTGAACTTCAGATCCTGATGGAGCTGATCCTGATATAGTTGCTACTATTGATGCTATACTTGCAGTACCTACTGTACCATCTACATTCTCTGCAGCTACATAACTTGCTGTACGAGCAAGAGAGGATGTATGGTTGAAAGAAGATGTAAAGGCAAGTGATGCCGTTCTTGCTAAATTAACAAATGATGCTGTATGTGCGTAAGATGCAGTTTGAGATAATGAAGAAGATAGAGAACTAGAAGCAAAACTCGCTGATACAGTTCCTCCGATTATATGACTTGCTGTAACCGCAAATGACGCTGTTAATGAATAAGACGATGTTATTGAATCTTGTACGTTTACTCCTCCTGAGATGAAGCTTGCTGTTAAAGCAAATGATGCTGTATAGAAAGGTGATACTTGATATAAAGGAGCACCTGCAAGAGCTACGTTTGCATATCCAGTTCTTGGAGTTGTAAATCTAACTTCTGTTGTATTGATTCCTTTTGATTCAATTGCATCTGGTTGAATTATCTCAAAAGAACTTGAATCCCAAATACTAATTACTGGGAATTGAGAATTTAATCCATGTACTACTGACCAAGTTGTAGATGCAGTTAAAAACTCTAATGTTACACCTTGACCAATAAATCCATCAAAATAAGATGCTGATACTGCATGTGATGCTGTACCGAATATGTTTGTACCACTTACTGATGTACCTGAAATGTATAGATTATCAGTTACATATAAACTTTGACTGATTTGTACGTTATCATCAAGTCTGAAGTTAACTACTGATCCAGACTCTCCACTTCCTGATGTTACTATTCCGAATTGAGATCCAGTTAAATTTAAACTTTGACTTATTAAGTCTACTGAACCTGTACCAAAAGATGTAGATATATTTAGTAAACTTACTACACCTGCTAACTTACTACCATCTCCATAAAAACTACCTGAAAAAGATCCTGATAGTCTTGTATCTGCTGCACTTGAAGAAATTACTTGACTTGCTGTAAATGGAGTTGAACCTGAGATTTCACCTAATATAAATTCATCAGTAATATATAAAGTACCAGTTATTGCTGCAGACCCTGAGTAAGGAAATATTTCTCCTGCATTGTCAGCATAGGATGCTGTTCCATACAGATATCCATAAACTCCATCCAGAATATTTATAGATCCTGTTACTTCTAACGATCCTGATATTCCGACTGATCCTGTAAACCTTGGTCTTATAAATTCCATTGTATTTTCTTATCTTTCTTAATATAAATATTACTTTACTACTGCGTAACCTGATTTAAATAATCCTGCTCCAATTAAAATTGAGGCTGTATATGCGTCTGTCAAATTAATAATTTGCGGATAGAACATTTCGTCATTAGTATCAAATGTTTGTATTTGAACATATTGATTTCCTAATCCATGATAAATGCTCCAAGTATGTGCATTTGTAAAATGTTGTACGTATGGAGTTCCAATAGGTACACCATTCAACGTAATAGTTCCAGTTACATCAAAAGTACCTGTTATTTCTGTACTACCTGTCAATCCGAAAGATCCTGTTACTATTGTACTACCTGTAATCCCTATTGATCCTGAAAGTGATGTACTTCCGAACGATGTAAATGAGCCAGATGCATTAAAATCTTGTCCATAAGAAGAAGTTTCTGCATATGTATTACTTGCACTAATTCCTACTGTAGATCTCCATTGTGCTGTAAACCCTGAGTTGTCTACTTGTAGTATGTATCCTGCATAGGATGAACTTAGTGCAGGCATTCCACCTCCAACTGTTGCAACTACTGTACCAGCTTGAGGATAAGCAAATGTTAAAGTACTTGAACTTGGATTATCACTTCTTAAACCAGCAGGTAAAATTACTTCATTATTCAAGTTAAATACCGTATAGTTAGGATATAAAGTACCTAAACTATGTGTAAATTGCCAGTTAGTTGATGCTGATGTTTGTGTATGGAATATTGAATTACCTGGAGGAGCAATTACTGTGTAAGCAACTGATGCTGTCCAAGCATATGAAGCTGATTCAGCCCATGATGCAGTTCCGTTATTAGCATCTGCAGCGTTTAGTGCGAAAGATGCTGTACCAATAAATGAACCTGTTGTATCAATATATGAATAAGTTACATACTCTGTAAAGTTAGAAGCACTTGTCCATTGTCCCCAAACTTGGTTCGGTTGACCCTGTCCTTCGTATGCTAACGATGCAATGATAACTCCACCAACTCCATCTGCTGTTGAGAATACGTTTACTGGATTATCTGCATTTACTTGGTGTAAGTAACTATTAATTCTATATGCTGAATGTGTAGGATCTGAAATACCAAATCTTAAAGATCTATCTAAATCTTCTGCATAGATATTCCATGTATCTCCAGTAGGTCCTTGGTTTCTGAATCTAATACCATTATGGATTTGACTTCCTGATAAACTAGCTGATTCATTAAAAATAATCAAACCGCCATCTAAGATAACTGCTCCACTTTTAATTCTAAATGCGTTTGCAAATGATGCTGTTTCTGCTTGAGATGCTGTATCAAATAAGTAACCGGTAAACCCTTCTGATGCTGATATATGTCCATCTGCTCTGATACCTGTATTTACCATGAAAGATCCTGTACCGAGGAAAGAAGCCGATACTGATCCTGTTCCAGATCCTGAAAGAATCATATTTTGATATCCTACAATTCCTGATGCTGAAACATATTGTGCTTCATCTGCATAACTTGCACTTAAAGAAGATGTTGCAAATTCTGCATTAAGTACATAAGAAGCTGATATTACAAAAGAAGCAGAGTTTGCTAATTCAACAAACGATGCTGTCCATGCTTGAGATGCTGTATCTTGTAAATTATAAGCAACTGATGCTGTTTCTGACCAAGAAGAAGTTCCTGTTAAGAATCCATCAAAAGACCCTGAAAATACTCCCGATGCAGTTCCTTCTACCATTACAGATGCTGTAAGAGCATAAGATGCTGTTAATGCATCTACTGCATGAGAAGCTGTTACTGCATTATCTGCATAAGAAGCTGTTGCAATATAAGAAGCTGTATAAGATAACTCCGCTATAGATGCAGTTGCTGCATAAGAAGAACTGATTGACGAAGTTGCATATGTTGCTAAAAAAGAATATTCAGCTACACTAGCTGACGTTGCGTATGAAGAGCTAATAGCTAAATCTGCTATAGAAGCTGACTCTGCTGTAGAACTTGATATTGCTTGTTGAGCCCATGATGCTGTCCCTGCTGTATCAGCATAATCTGAATCTGCTGCATATGATCCACTTACTGAGAAGAAAGCATAAGATGCTGATCCTTCCATACTTCCTGTAAATGATCCACTAAATACACCTTTAAATTCACCACTACCTGTACCATTCATAGATAAGGCATGAGATGCAGTAATTGCATAAGATGCTGTTTCAGGTACATTTGCTGCATAAGATGCTGTCAATGCATAAGAAGAAGTTAATGCTTCTAATGCATAAGATGCTGTTCCTAATAAACTACCTGTTACGGTACCTTGAACACTACCTGTTAAACTTCCAGTTACAGTTCCTTCTAAACTACCTGTAAACGATCCTGTGAAAGCACCATTACCTCCACCCGTTACAGATTGTGCGAAAGATGCTGTTTCTGCCCAACTTGAAGATAGAGCAAAATTTGCATAAGATGCTGTATCTAACCCTGGAACATATGATGCACTAATTGCATTTAGTGCCCAAGATGCTGTACCGTATAATGAACCAGTTAAGTTAGGTATAATTGCAACAGATGACGTATCCATTGTAAGACTACCTGTAATACCTACTGAACCTGTAAATTCTTGGATATCTAAGTTTACATCGTCTCCGAATATATTACTACCTGTGCTAAAATTGACAGATGAAGTTATTATATCTACATAAAGATATTGAATAGATGCCGATCCATCTACTTTTAAGTTACCTCTAATATAAAAATCGTCTGCAGAAGAAGCAGTGTCAGCATTAATGGCTCTGACTACGTATTCAGTAAAAGATGAAGTTTCAGCGTATGAAGCAGAAATAACATGGCCAGCCACTGATGCAGATTCAACTTGCCCTTTTACATTACTGCCGGAAACATAACTTGCTGTTAGGGCTGTATCTACAAAGGATGCTGTATGTGCATAGCTAGCAGTTTGCGAAAAAGAGGCTGTACCATCCAGGTTACCTGATAGACTACCAACAAAAGATCCCGTAAAGGATCCTGTTAATGGAAATCGTAGCTGTTCACTTCTTATTAAAGACATTCTATTATATTTCTAACTTTTAATAATTTTATAACTGTTGTACTTTAAACTTACCTTGTCCAGAAATTACATCAGAATCTCTTAATGGGAAACCTAAATTAAAAGATGCTGTAGATTCATTAGGGGTTAATCCAGTACTAAAAGTTATTACCTGAGAGTCGTCTATTCTTATTCCGTTTAGAAAGAAAGAGAAATCGTAAACTCTAGCACCTCCTACTGATGAAGGAAAACCTGCAGTACTAGAAGATGGATAATATATAGGGTGACTTACTGACCAAGTTGGAGGTATCGCAATACCGTACCCAAATCCTACAGTTCCTCCATTTGCCGTTACGCTAATTAAGGATCCAGTAACGGAGTAGTTAGCCGTAAGTAAATAACTTATATCGTCTTGGTTTACAATACTTCCAGTAATACTGACAATATACTGATTATCAGTTACCGAAATATTTGCTGAATCCAATACTGTAATTGGTGTTGCCATTTATTATCTTTTAGGTAATTCTAATTTATATTCCCCACTTGTTTGAGCTAACTCTACACCGAAAGCAATTTGAGAAGGACCAAAAGTTCTGTTAACTACTGCCATTTCTCTATTCAAGCTATCTGGTATTATATAACCATTTAGAGTTATCTTAAACTCACTCTTAACTAGTCTATCCTCACCTACTTCAACGTTTATGTTATTACCAAAACTATCCACAACAGTTCTAAACATATACTTTCCGCTAGGATCTCCCCAATATGAATAAGATGAGAAGTTTATTGCTTCTACTAACTTATTCATCTGTTCTACGAAATAAGTATAAACTAAACATTGATAAGTTACGTTTACATAATCTGGTACTGGTACTACAGAATAGGATTTTTCAGGAATTCTATTATTTAACAAACTAAAGTTACTGTAGATATCATGCTTATTATAACTTCTTCTTGCTAAAATAAAATTCTTAACTACATTTCCGTCTATTTTATTACCTACATTTCTCACTGGTTCAACAGTATCCCTTCTATAAATAACTAAAGGAACTTGTATTTTGTTATCTTTATCTCTAAAATATCCGTCTGCTTGTATACTTTTCCATCTTTCAGGCGACCCATATATAACAGGTACTACTTTTCTTTGATTATTTTGTACTACGGATAATTTTAATACGTTATCAAATTGCCACTGAATTGCGTTATCCATATCCTCTAAACCTACTGATACATTCATATCAGTATCGCCTTTCTGAGAAATCTCATAGGCTCTATTAAAACTAGGAGTACCAGGAGCAGCAGTTTCGGAGTATACCTGGTTAGGGTTACCTAAAGCTGCTTCAGCATAAGGATTAATGAGTTTATTCATAAACTCCCTTCTAGTATTTGGTATAGGTTTGTAGTCTGCCATTAATAGGGTATTTGCTGAGTAATTCCTAACTTATCACCACTAGTATAATGACAAGTTAGAATGTAAGAAATATTACCTCCGAAGTTTTCTAATCCCGATTCATAAGCATAGTTATTATCCTTACCTAATAATAGTTGATTCTGATTTACGTTGTCTACCTGGTAATAGAGTTCGTTATACATTATAACATCCCCAGTTTCGGGGTATACGTTTGCTTCAACCATTATATTTTTTAAGAACCTAAAAGTTACCGTTCTGTCTCTATCTAATCCTTGATCTTTTACTGGAGTACTAAAATCTCCTCTCTCTATTAAACAGTTTAGTAATACTGGTCCGATATATTGCTTAGAAGTTGCTTCCCCATATAAGTTTACTTTAGTATCAACTAAAGAAATTTTATAATAACCAACAGCTTGAGAGATAACGTCTTTGATAAGTTCGTAATTGATACTCATCATCGTATTAAAATCCCTATTTGATCCAAACAACGCCATTATCCTATAAAAATTGGTAACGGAATTTCATTCAACGTTGATTTCAACGCTGCTGCTTCCGCTTGTTTTTGTTCTAATTGTGCTTTTCTTGATACTGCTTCTAAATCTCCTCTTAATTTTTCTAATAGTGCCGCTTTTTCTGAAGTAGCTTGAGCTAATAAATCAGCCTGATTTAAAGTAGTTTCTGCTCCAGGTATCTGAATTGTAGTATACTTCCCTCTAATTAATCCTAGCATTTCCTTAGATAATGCTGCAGCATACTGTTGAATCCAATATCTACCAGGACTGTTAATCTCTGAATAAGTAGGAATACCGAAAGGTACGTTACTGATATTAGTTACTAGATCTCTAGATCCGCTGTATGCATTATTATTAGGATCTGCTAATTCACTTTGCTTTTGATATTCAAACCAAACATGCCCTGCTGGACTACCTGGAATAGGGAATATAGTTAAATTATCTCCTTTTATTTCAAACGAGAAGTTAGATCTTCTAACCATATCACTCATTTCGATAGCTTGTACTCTTTCTATATCCCAGAATAAAGGAAACATCATATAAGAAACTGCTGGCGATAAAGATCCCCAACCAAAAGTTTCCATCATACCCTGATAGTTAAATCCGGATCCTAGATAAGGATCGAAAAATCTAACAATTCCAGGAGTTTGTTGCCAAAATACTCTAGTTAGAACTACTTTTTCGTCTACTTTTAACGGTAGAGAAGCTGTTTGCCATCCTACGAAAGATGAAGAAGCTGCAGATGCAGATAATGCATATCCTGCTGCTATAGAAGTAGACGTAGCTGCTGCCCAAGAAGCTGAGTTTTGTAAAAACGTATTCCAAGAAGAAGATGCTGCATAAGAAGAAGATGCTATTGAAGCAGAAGAAACTGCTGAAGATTGAGAAACCCAAGTCTTCATATTATAAGTACCTACATACGGAGTTAAGTCAATACTACCTGAATATACGTTTACCTTACCTCCTACTTGAATTGCTTGTCCGTAGGAATCTGCTATAGTTACTACATTATTTAAATTAGGAGTAATTACTGTGTGATTTAGTTGAGATGCTGTTGAGGAACCTTCTAAATTTATGTAATTATCTTTAATCTTCGCTTGATATACTTCGTTACCATATACCGTAACTGCTTCTTCAAAACATTGATAGAAATTTACGTCCTGCAGTTCTACATCCATAATAGGATACCCTAATTTTTGAGCACAAAACTTAGCTACCTGATCTGCAGAAGCAGTAAATTGAGAATCTGCATCATAATATCCGAATGGAGTTGGTTGATTTCCGGCAGCTAAAGATGCAGAAAAGCTAGAACTTCCAGGCCAGATTGGTGTGTTTGCCATTTAATGTAGTATTATCCTATATAAATAGTTGAAATTTCTCTATCTAATCAATTGAATAGACAATAAAAAACCCAGCTTTTTGGGCTGGGTCTTTGTGTTATTTGTATTGATATTATTATGCTTTCTTGAATGTAAATGCCATTTGATATCCTACACCTGCTGAACTCATTGCAAAAAATCCTGAACCTGCTGGAGTTCTGTAAGAAGTATTACTTCCAAAAAGTACTTCTGCTCCAAAATGAATTCTGAATCTTGTTGCATCCCATGTAACAGCATATGCACCTACTCTTAATGAAGGTTGAAATGTCATAAGACCAGTTGAACCTGGAATCCACGCTTCAACACCAGATAGTCCAGGGTCTCCTACCATTTGATTTGTTAAATGATATGATGTATCAAATTGATATCCTCCAGGTAATGTAAATAGATAATCTCCACTACCTGCACTTCCAGCAGTTGATTGATAATAGTTCATTGTTAAATTACAAAATCCATTACCATTATCTGCAATAATAATTGTATCTATAGTACGTGTTGAACCTTTTGTAGGATTTGTAGTAGTCCCTGTAATTGTTACAGCTGATGAAACTATTCTACCTACAAAGGATGCTGTATGTGCAAAAGAAGCAGTATTTGCTAAAGAAGCAGTATTTGCAAGTGATGCTGTTCGTGCAAAAGAAGCAGTATTTGCTAAAGAAGCAGTATTTGCAAGTGATGCTGTTCCTAATAAACTACCGGTAATACCATACCAAACATTTACTTTACTGAAATTTGATAGAGTGTTTAAATTTGCAGTGAATTTATCAATATTTGCAAACGTTGTATATACTGAGTTATTTGCATATAGAGATGTTATATTACCACCTCCTCCACCTGCAGCTACAATTGTTGGTTCCCCTGTAACGCTGTCAGTAAGTATTGAATCTTCTAGGATTATTGGGTATGCATATTCTATATAAGGTTCACTTGAACTAGCTACTGATGTGAGGCTAAACTTACTGCTATACATTGCTAATTTCCACCCTGTATATCCTAAGAATGATCCAGATAGGTTATATCCAGAGCAACGTTTAAAAGTTAGATCTGCATAACCTGCAATTACATCATTCACCACACAATCAGTAAATGTCATTGGACCTGTGGAGGCGTCTTGACTTTGAATTTGTGTAATATTACAGTTATAGTAAGACCCTGTGTCTCCTAAATTACTTAGCTGGTCTATGTCACAATTTTTAACAGTGTAGGTACCTGCTGCTTGGAAGTAATCTACAGTAATATTCTCTATACGTGAACCGCCTCCAACAGCTAATGTTGGTATTCTTACAAACTCCTTTGACGGATACCCAACTAACCTCACAGTTGATACTGTTGATAGATTAGGATAAGTTCCAGGATGTAGCACTATATCAAAACTAAAAAAACGGGTTGATCCGCTTGCCATAGCGTTTGGAATAGTTCTATACGGAGCTACTATGGATCCATCTCCTAATGAGTCACTACCCGAAATAGATACGTGAACTTCTCTTTGCAATGAAACTCCATTAAATGAAGTCGCAATAACGGATCCAGTTACATTTAAAGTACCAGATACAGTTAAATTATTTCTGTACGCAGATATTAAATTTTTTCTGTCTGTAGTAGAAAGACCATCCCCTACTATCCACAACGCTGAGGATATTGGAGTATTATACTTACCTTCTACGTGCTGATAATCTCCTGCTGTTATAGTTCCTAAGCCTTCAGCATGGGAATATATTGCTGCTGCGTTAGTGGCAGCTCCTTCAGCGTGAGTACCTTGTCCTGAAGCAGTTGTCCAAAGACCTTCTGCATGTGAAAAAATACCAGAAGCTACTGACCCTGATCCTTCTGCGTGTGCTCCTATTCCTGAAGCTAGAGTTCCTAAACCTTCTGCATGAGATGAGAACGCTGTTGCTCTTGAACCTGTACCCTCTACGTGAGAATACTGACCTGATGCAACTGTTTGCCCTCCTTCTGCATGTGAATATATACCAGACGCAGTTGTAAAATAACCTTCTGCGTGTGACGCTCTACCTGATGCAAGTGCTATTTCTCCTTCTGCATGTGAATATACTCCTGATGCTACTGTGTATCTACCCTCTGCATGGGAGCCTGTATTACCCGATGTAGTAAACTCCCCCTCTGCATGAGAATAAACTCCGGAAGCACTAGCATTTGATCCTTCTGCATGAGAGTAGTCTCCTGATGCAAAAGTATACTCTCCCTCTGCATGGGATAACAAACCTGAAGCGGATGTTGCACTACCTTCTGCAGTTGATCCATCTCCTGATGCTAAGCTGTTAAAACCTCTTGCATGAGAATATAATCCAGAAGCCTTTGATAATCCTCCTATAGCTAAAGAGTAGTTACCTGAAGCTGATGTTGATAAACCTGCTGCTAAAGAACCTATACCAGATGCTAGAGTATTAACACCTCCTGCATAAGAAGCTATTCCAGATGCTTTTGACCCTGATCCTTGGGCTAGAGAAAAATTACCTGATGATGTAATTACTGTACCAAAAGCTACTGAATTCAATCCAGTGTCTTGGTTAGAGCCTACAGATAAGCTACCTGAGATGTCTACTGATTCTTTTACTAATAAACTTCTTGATATTTCAGTACTACCACTTACTATCAGACCGTTTTTTACTACAAATTCGTTTGGCATGTTATTTTACCTGTTTCACTTTCCACAGGTGAGATTTTATGTTATATTAATGTTTGAAATAAAGATACTGACCAGGATACCGATGGACAATACAAAGTGTATGTTATGTCTCCTGCTGTGTTTCCTAATGAGGCACTTACTGTTAATGCTGAGGTATTACCTATATCAGTGGTTGTTACTTCAGTGAAGCTTGATGTTTTATTTGCCCACACTGCCATTACTTGACCTGCTCTTGCATTTGATGCACTTGCTACTGTGTAGTTTAAGAATGCTCCATTTGCGGAACCTGTTATAAATGGGAATATGTAATTACCTATTGCTGTGGTTGTTTCCTTATAACTATTAAAACTTGCACTATGTATTTTGAATCCTGTATTAGCAAAAGATGCTGTATCTGCATTTGTAATAGTACCTACTACTGATCCTGTAAATGATCCAGTGATTGCATCTGCTTGTATGTGCTGGAAGTGTGCTCTTGATACTATAGATGAACTTAGTGTAGAGTTTAGTCTATTATAAATTACATCTGATATACCATAAAGGCCTCCAAGTATAACTCTCTCTGCTCCTCCGTTTGGATTATATATTTGAGAGTTTTGTAATGCTACTGTTGCTGCTGCTGAAGAAGATAATGCTGCTGAACCTGATGCTAATGAGTAGACTACACAATCTTTAACCAATAATATACCTGCACTAGCTACTGGTCTTACAACATTCATACAGTTTAGCATAGAAACTACTGCTGCTGCATGTGATATAGTAGTAGTACCTATCTTACCATTTTGTAGTACACAAATACCTGAGTTACTGATTGTTACTGTTCCTGCTTGTGATACAGAAGAATTAACTGCTTCAAAATATCCAGTACCCGATTTTACAGTTGTTGTTACAATTTGCATTGTATCTAAGTAGAAGTTTTGATTTCCACTTACTGTAACGTTATTTACTGTAAATCCTGATAACTTATTTGAAGAACTTGCTCCTGTAAAAGTTAAAGTACCGTTTACAAATACATCTCCTGGTGTTGCTGTACCTACCGTTGTAATAGTAAAGTTTAGTTGAGGGAATGTAACGTTTTCCGGATATGTACCTGAATGTAAAACAATTCTCTCTCCACTATTACCTAAAGATGAACTTGCTCTTGCTAATGTTTTAAATGGTCGTAAAATACTACCATCCCCAGTTGTATCGTCTCCTGAACCAGAGCTTACATGCCATTCTCTATTGATTGCTGCTGCTACCCAAGAAGCTGTAAATGCTCTATCTGCCCAAGAGGCTGTACCAAATATGTTAGTACCTGATACTGATGCTGACTGGTGTAAGCGAATCACAGAACTGCTTAGAATTAAACTACCTGTAAGGTGTACCGATCCAGTAAATTCATGGTTATCTGCTAGTCCATCACCTGCTTTAATACCAGTATTTCTTACTTGGAACTCTACTGCACTTCCTGTAAATACTGTTAACGATCCAGTAATAGTTTGTTGGCCAATTAACGTAGTTGATCCAGTTATATCTAACGTACCTGATACGGTTTCTATGCCATTTATGTTGAGTGAAGTACTTACTGTTAACGATCCAGTTAAATTATAACTACCTGTTAAATTTTTTGAGTTAATCCAAACACTTCCACTCTTTACTAATAAATCTCCAAATGATGCTGTTGTAGATGAATCAATTACATCATGACTCTCTCCTAGTTCTTGACCATTATCAATATTAACATGGATTGAACCTTGAGAAGCATGTACTCTTAGTACTTCTCCTAATCTAACTCCGTGTAATGGTGCAGTTGGTTCTGTAGTTGTGTATTGTCCGCTTGCAGATAGATATAACATCTGTCCTGCAGTCATACCTGAAGTGTCAACACCTGTCAATACACCATTTGTAATAACTGATCCTGATCCATCGTTTACGATGTTCATTGCTGCAAATCCTAATGTATTTGCTGATAATTCTTCTGTTAAATAAGATGCTGTTGTAATTAATGGAGTATCTCCTACACTACCTGAAATTCTTACTACTCTACCTTTTGCAATTGCAGCACCTGTTTTATTTTGAACTTGTACTTCTATTCTTAATGCAACTGAAGCAGTGTCTGCATTTGTAGTAACTCCTGAGAAGGATCCAGTAAAGGTACCTATAAATAATCCTGCTGATGCAGTTGCTGTTAATGTAATAGATCCAGTTGTTACACTATCCGTAGTTACCACTGATACTATTGATTCTGATACACTACTTGACTTATGAATGAATACCTTACCATCTGGCACGTTTATTGCAAACTGTGCAATACCTAAAGAACTGGTTGTAGGTACAGATCCTGTATTCAAACTTCTCCTGTGTAAAATTATATCAGCCATTATTATATTTTATTATATTTTAATCTATTAGTAGAACCCTCCATCCATTGCTGCTGCATTTGCTGCATAAGAAGCAGTTGCTGCTTGAGATGCAGTTCCTTCAAACACACCATTAAAGTCTCCATAAAAACTTCCAGTAAAACTACCTGTATGTTCACCTATTGAGCTACCAGTAAATGATCCAGCTAAACTACCTGTAATTCCATTACTAAATGATGCAGATCCTTCTACTCCAAATGATCCAGAGATGTTTACTGAACCTGTAAATTCATGTTGATCTGTTAACTCGTCACCAAACTTAGTTGAACCTGTTAAGTATATGAAAGATGCAGTTTCATAATAAACATCTAAATACATTATAGATGCAGTACCAAATACTTTTAATTGATTTACTGTTGCAGAACTTCCTGATAAATAACTTGATGATACTGCAAAAGATGATGTACCGTAAATTGTTCCTGATACATGCAAATCTTCTGTTATATACGTTGAAGATGAAATATCTAAACTTCCTGAAATAGTACTTCTTGTGTTAACTACAAATCCAGTATTTGGAGCTATAGATGCTGTTAAAGACCCTGTTGCAATTCTAGATAGATTTAATCCTATAATAGAACTTGCAGATATATCATATAAGTTTGCTCCACTACCACTAAATTCTCCAAAGAAACTACCTGTAAATGAACCAGTTGCAATACCTTCAAAGGATCCACTAGAGAAGCCTTCAAAAGTTCCTGATACTGAGCCTGTTAGAGATCCAGTCATTGAACCTGTCAATGAACCTAATAAATCTCCACTTCCTGATAAAAATGATGCAGTTGCTGCGTAAGATGAAGTACCAAAGAAATCAATTGCAGTCATGAAATTAGCAGTAATACTACCTGTGACATTGATTGAACCTGTTACTTCTAAATTTTGATATGCTCTCATGATTGTATACGTAGATATAATATAAATAGTAAGTTTTTATCTATCTACAACAATAAAAAACCCACCTTGAGGTGGGTTCCTATTTACTATATAATGTTATTCTAAATATATTCTAAGGATGCAAATTTACACCACTGATTTGCTGACGCTCCTCCACACCATCCTGAAACTGTAGTTACTCTCCCTGCTGGTGCCCATGATGTAATATCTGTTGTCATTTGAGGTGTTTTGTAATCATCAAGGTAAAGAGTAACATATTTTTTTCCTAAAACAGGAATTGATCTAACTTCTACTATCCAAGTATTCCATGTATTACTTATAAGGGATGTTGCCATTGCAAAAGTTAATCTACTACCTACCTCAGTTCCATTGACATATGTATAAGATCCTGATCCAACCCTATATGTTTCAATTCTTATTGATAACGACGTATCCGGGTCATCAAATCCTTGAGTACCTGTACTAGTGCTTCCAAACTTGAAATAAAAACCATCACCATTATCGAAAGTTCCTACTGAGTGTCCGTAGTATGTGTTAAAAGTTGCTCTAAAATCCTGATTATAGTCAAAAGCATGAGACCCAGTTAGATTCCATAGAAGTGTACCTTGAGAAGCAGATGTAAATGTTAACTTTACTCCAGTACTAAGACTTTCAAATGCTGCTGATCCAAGTATACTACCTCCATACCCTGTTGAAGTTCCTGCTTGAGAGTTCCATGTAAAACCTGTTGGTTTTCTTGCAGAAGCAAAAGAAGCAGTATTTGCTAAAGAAGCAGTATTTGCAAGTGATGCTGTTCGTGCGTTCACTACTGTAATAGAAGGAGGTTGTACTACAATCCACTTGGTTCCGTCATATTCATACTTTGCTGAACTACCTGACTGATAGGTATCCCCAGAGACAGATGATGTAGGAAAATTTAATGCCATTTTATTTTTGTTTTATATTTCTATTATACTATTCTAACTTTAACGAAGCTGCCTGATCTATAAATTCCATATAATGGAACTCCTGATGAAGACGCTTCTGCATCAGTAGCATAGCTAGCTGTTCTTGCTAACTGTAAATCTGATGCCATTACAGCAAATGATGCTGATGTTGGTCCTCCAACTCCTGTTGAAATTACTACTGTACCTGCAGACGCTGTTGCAAATGTAAGTTCTACACTGTTAGATCCATCTGCTTTAATTGTTGCAGGAATTATCATTTGAGATCCTGTGTACACCTGAACAATTGGAGTTGTAGTACCTAGATTATGAGAAATGCTCCAAGTTACCGATGCAGTTGCTTGAGTAGTTACTAACGTTGCTCCATAATTAGATGCTGGAACTGAAGTTACTGAAGGTACCCAAACACTTCCTGTTGGATTTGCTACCTGAATGTATAAGTTACCATCTTCTGTATTCCACCATAATGAGCCTGAAGCAGATCCTGTTGGAATGTTTCTTTGAGTGTTTGGATATGACCCTGAAACTACTACTGCAGGTGCACCAAATAGTGAATCAACTGCCCAAGACGCTGTACCATAAATATTTGATCCAGTTGTTTGACCTGAACCTGATGCATAATCTACTGTTAAACCTCCTGTAATTGCTGTCGGTACATTAACTTGGAAACTACCACTTCCTGATCCACTTGTTACTATTAATGATGCTGTGAAAGAAGCAGAAGCAATTCTTGATAAATTTAAACCTACAATTGCAGATGCACTAATATCATATAAGTTTGCACCTGAACCTGAGAATGAACCAGATCCTGATACAATTCCAATAATACCTCTTGATAAAGTACCACTTGCTAAGTTAGGGATAGTAGCAAAAGATGCTGTATCCATTACAAAGCTCCCTGTAATACCTACTGATCCTGTAAAAGTATGCGTATCAACACCTGCTTCATCCCCGAATCTTGTAGATCCTGTCAAGAAGATATGAGAAGCTGTTTCATACTGAACATCTAAATATTTAATAGATGCTGTACCAAGTACAGTTAAGTTATCAAAAGAACCAGTCAATACTGAAACAGTAGAAGCTGATACTTCTGTGATATCTGCTTTTGATCCACTAAAGAAACTAGCAGAGATTTCTGGAGAGTTTAACGATTCTGTTACAGTTAAAGTTCCACTTAAAATAGTATTTCCGTGAACTCTAAGAGATCCTGAGATGTTAAATGATCCTGTGTAGTTAATTTCACCTGCTCTTAGTTGGATTGCTTGCTCTGATAGTGAAGATGATATTGCTAATACGCTTGCAGAAACTACTAAGGGACCTGACTCATCAAAGTAGTTTAATTTTTTATTTTCATCAAAGTGAAAGGATAAAAAATCCGCTGGTGGATTTACTACTTGAGATGCTGAAGTCTGTAATTGGTTAAATTGTGCCATATTATTTGGATTCTAAATAAGTTGTTTTATATAATTATTTGGAAAGTTGAGATAAAATTAACTTTACTTCATCTAATTCTTTTTTTAATTGTTTATTTTCTTTTGCTAATTCCTTAATTGCTGCTGCCATTAATGGTGATAATTCTGTATAGTTAATTCCCAACTCTTCTGGGTTAGACGTTTCTGCTGCTTCAGGGAACTCCTTTACTACGTCTTGCGCAATAAAGAATGCTCTTCTTTCTTCCTCCCCATCTGTTTTATATCTACCAATAACTGTTCTCAATCCTTCCACCTTTGCTACTGCATTCTCAATAGGATACAAAATTTCTTTTGATCTTTCATCTGATATTGCTGTCCAAGATGTACTTCCTGATTGTAAATATACTCCAACTCCTCCTGAATTTACGATTTCTAATCTACTACTAAGTACAAAAAACCTATTTTGAATTCTCCAGAACTGACCTGATGGTGCTGATCCGTGCCTCAACATAAAGTTAGCTCCAAAACCTACGTGCTCTAATGCATATTGATCAGCTGCTGCAAAGACATTTGAACCTACTCCAGAACCCGCTCCCATAAGAATGTTACCTAGATTTGTAATCTGTATAGGGTTTATGTTTCCTAATGAGAATTGGTATGCAGGAGCTCTAAATCTAAGAGAGTTTGAATTTCCTGAGAATGTATTGAATGAAGTACTTATACTTAAACCGATATCGCTTGATAAAGGACCGAATTCAATAGACCCAGAGTAGTCATGTTCTGTACCTATAACTCTGAAAACATTCTTAGTAGCTGTTTTATTTCCTGTCAGATATGGTCCATTTTCTAACTGTAACGATCTTGTAGTGCTTCCAGAAATTAAAGTGTTAACTGTTACATTTAATGGTAAGGTTCCAGAAATTGATACACTTGCAGTAGTTAAATACAACCCTGCTACTCTACTACCTGTTACAACTTCTGATTTAATAAAATTATCTCCTAAATTGAAGTTTCCTGAACTTGATTGATTATATCCTGTGTGAGATACTACAAATCCTGATGAAGGATTTTGAGAGAGTATTGCTGACTTACGAGTAAATCTTCCTACTGATGCTGATACAGTAGCAAGTTGAGATATAACAACTCCACTACTTGCTGAGTTAAATTGAGTAATATTACTAAAAGTGTTTCCTGCAGCTGAAGAAGGTCCGCTTATGTCAAATGTACCTGTTATTGCCAATCTACCCGCTACTGTTTGCGTAGTATCTTGAGACCCTGTTAAAATTACTATACCTAAAAGAGGGTTTGGAGAATAAGATGCTGATACTGCAAAAGATGCTGTTAAGTCTACCGGAGTTGTTCCTCCTGGTGTTATACCTCCTGTTGATCCTGCTACTGATATAAAATCTCCTGCATTAAATATAATACCTTTATTGTAGAATTGCTCTACTTCTAATCTACCGTGATCATATAAACTCTCAGTACCTACTGCATAAATTCCCTTCCCTTCGTTAAGACTGTACGTACCGTGATTATATACATCTTTCATGTAAGCAACGTGACCTGTGTGGATTGCATAATATGCACTCTCTGTTACAAATCTTTTTGATGTTGCTTCTATTGCATAGGATGCTGTAGCTGATGCATCTCCGCCTGGAGCCCAAGCTGCTGATACTGCATTCATTGCCCATGATGCTGTACCTATGATATTACTTCCTGTCGGTACTGATCCTGAAGGATATGCTAATGTAATTGAACCTGTGGCAACCGTGTTACCAACTATTCTCAAACTTCCTGATATTGATACACTTTGAGTAAGAGGAAGTATGTATGAAGATGTTTTTGCTAAAGAAGCTGTACCATCAAACCCACTTGCAGTGATTGATTGACTTACTTCTAAAGTGCCTGATACTATTAGATCATTCTTGAATGTCCAATACTTATCTACTGTATTGTATAATAGAGAACTTTCGTTTGTAAATGAACTTGTACCATCCCAAGAACTTGTATCTGCTACCTTATATCCACCATCTGGTAATGAAGTACCACTTGTGAATACCGTTAAAGTATTTTGATCAATTAAGATCTGTGATGCAGTTACATAAGTAAATGAAGATGAACCTTGTACTGTTAGGTTTTGAGTTATAATTAAGGAACCAGTAATTGCTTGAACAGCATTTGTACTTCCTGTATTAATAAAACCAACTCCTGATATATTATCTGCCCAAGATGCAGTACCAAAAATATTAGTACCTGAAGTAGGTGTTGAACCTGATACTCCTGATCCTGATGCGTATCCTACATAAATGTATTCTGTTGTTAATGATCCTGTTTGAATTAAGACATTACCATTAAAAGTAGATCCACTATCTACTGAAGTTACTATAAACCCTAAATCTTGATCTACTGATGCAGTTACTGATCCTGTTGAGATTGAAACTAAACTCAATCCATTGATAGCACTTGCTGAAATATCATATAAGTTAGCACCCGATCCACTAAATGAACCCGATACTGTACCTGTTACTGTTAAACTTCCTGATACTGTGGATCTTCCTTTTACAACAAATCCCTCTACTGGAGACACGCTTGCTGTAACGGATCCTGATGCAATTCTTTTTACATCCCCTACTAAAACTGAAGCTGATATATCTTTTAAGTTTGCACCTGATCCACTAAATGATCCGCTAAATGAGCCTGATCCTTGAAAAGTCCCCTTAAATGAACCCGTAAAGCTACCTGTAAATTGACCTTTTGCAGATCCTGTAAATGAACCTGATAAAGATCCTGAAATACCTTCTGTTACTTCTAAACTTCCAGTTAATATCGTTGTTCCAGAAACTGTTAAGGATCCTGTTATAGTCAAACTACCTGTTAGAGCTACAATAGACTCACTACCTGTTGGAAATAAAATAAAAGATGCTGTGTCTGCATAAGATGCAGAAGATGCATAAGATGAAGTTTCCGATGATCCAATAAGGTAGCTTGCTGATACTGCATGCGATGATGATACTGCATGCGATGATGTAATAGTAAAGGATGAAGTTCCCAATAAAGAACCAGTAATCCCACCACCATGCATTTTAATTGAACCGGATACTTCTAAATTACTTACTAACATGCTGATTATCTATAGAGTGATTGAAAGCCTACGACTTCCAATATAAATAGTAAGAAATTCTAATAATATTCTACTAACTCCTGTGATCTGAGTATATCTTTAATATGGGTTCTACTATAGGATCACGATGATTAGTAAGTAAAGTAACTACAGAAAATCCTTCTACTTCTTTAAAATTTGTACAAATAAAGTGAAATCCTGATAATCTTCTATCTTTTAAATCAATCTGGGCAGTATCTCCACATATAACCATTTTGGTTCCAAGACAAATCCTACCTAAAAGTAATTCCATTTGACTTTGCGTAATATTTTGACCTTCGTCTACTACTACGCAGCAGTTAGTTAAGTTTCTTCCTCTCATAAATGCTAAAGGAATTACTTCAATATTACCTTCTAAAAGCTCTTTATCAATTTTTTCTCTATCATACAATCTATACATATTATCATAGATTGCTGCAGTGTATGGAGCTAACTTAGCATCCTTATCCCCTGGTAAATAACCAATATCCTCTCCGGAAGTTACAGCAGGACGAGTTAAAATTATCTTCTCTACCTCTTTTCTAAATAATAAATCTAACGCAGTTTGGGCTGCTAAAAGAGATTTTCCTGATCCAGCTCCTCCTCTTATTACTGTAATTTTGTTAGCAAGAATAACTTGTTTTGCTTCTTTTTGTTCCTCATTTAGGGAAATTGAAAACTTGATTGGACCTTTTGGTTTCCTCTTTTCAGATATCGACATAAACCTTGTTTAAATTGATTTTACGCACATCTAACCTATTTTATATAAATAGTATTTAATTATAATTTACTTTTAAATTATAACGTTCTAATAGGTTTTTCGATAGGTTTCTCTATTACTAGTATTTCTGGTTCTGGAGTAGAAGTAGGAGTTGGAGTTAGCGCTGGTTCCTGAACTGGTTGAGGAGTCGGTTCTAATGTTGGAGTAGGTTCCTGAACCGGTAGATTTAGATTTATTGGTTTAATATCATCTTTTACCGCTCCTGCTGATTTAAAACCTTCTAAAAAATTTCTTTCTGAATAAGAAAGATTAGGTTTTACTGTGTGTAATGATTTCATAAACTCTTTTATATAAATAGTTTTACTTTTTTCTCTTCCAACTTTTTTAACAAAAAAAAGACCCATACTTTCGTATGGGCCTTCTCGTATGCTTGAGTTTCAAGTAGATATAAATTATACTACATCTAAAGAAGCTACCTTCAGAGTTGCGTAAAACTCCGGCCTCACCATCTTCTTCGCATATCTGGTCATAATACCTTTTCTTGGCGTAAAAGTTGCTGGATCGTACACCAAAGGAGTCATGATCAATGGAACGTATGGAGCATAAACTGCACCAGTTTCCAAGAACTGAGATCCTCTGTAACCTAACAAGATTGTGTTTTCAATCATGTAAGGGTTTTTGTATACTTTGTAACGACCGTTGATAGCACCAACTTTCTGTACGCCGAATGCATACTTCATTGATTCTGTATCACCATTTACGTCAGCTGCGAATCCTGGAATTGATTCCAAAATTGTAGAAACGGCTGGAGAAACAACCATGAAGTTAGCACCACCACGTAAAGTACGCTGATGGATAATGTTGCTCAATTTCTGCAACTTGATACCAATAGTTTGGAACCAAGTCATTTGAGTGTAGTAAACACCAGAAACGTTATCAGAAGGAGCTGAGTTACCGTTTATATAAGAACGGCCAACTTTTGCAGACCATACATCGCTGATAGGAGCTGATTCAATCAACATATCTAAGATTTCGAGATCAATCTCCAAAGAGATATACTCAGAAAGCATAGAAGTCAATTCAGCTTCAGCATCGATTGAATGGTAAGCATTCAAATCTTGAGCGAATTCTGGAGTCCATTGAGCTTTCAACTTTTTAGTTTTAGCGCTGATAGCTTCACTTCTCATCTGTACGTTAATCTCAGGGATAACGATTTGAGTAGCTGACTGAGCGTTAGGAGTTGAAAATCCAGTTGCTGGAGCATCTTCAAAATCACCTCTTGAAGCGAAATCTGTAGCTTTGTTATATTCAACACCTACATTGTAAGTAGCAGTTGGGATAGCTGTAGAAGAAGCTGAGATAAAGAATAAGATGTTGTTACCTGATACTTCAGTTAAATCTTGCAATACGTTTGCAGAAGTAACTGAAGTAGAACCGCCAATACCTGCTAATGTGAAAGCTCTGATACCAGTTGGATCAAAGTTAGGAAGAGAAGCTGCAGGAACTGTCAATTTCTTGATAGTTAATAAAGCAGCATCTGTACCACCTACGATAGAAGCAGAGTAAGCAGCGTTGAAACCAACTTCAGCAAAAGATGCAGAAGCGATTGAAGCACCTACTGTAGAAGAAGATATTGAAGCAGAGAATTGGTTGATTGAATAACCAAAACGACCTGCGCCATAAAGACCTTGCTCAGCTAAGTTACCGAAGTTAGCACTACCTTTACCATAAAGAGAATTAGAACCAGCAGCTGTGCTGAATGGATCTTTTGAAGTTCCGTATTGGAAATCCAAGAAGAAGATCAAACCAGCAGGAAGGTTCATTGGTTGTACAGAAACGAATTCTTTAGAAGCGATCTGTCCAAATACCTTACGAACCAAAGGAAGAGCTACACCAGCCCACTGCTCACCTACACCTGGAGTGAAGGAAGCACCAGAAGTTGTACCACCACCTGCAGAAGATTGTTCTACTACAAGTTGTTTAGCTTGATTCTCAAGAATCATAGCCATGTTCTTTTTGTCTTGACCTTGTAAGCCTTCTAACAAACCTGATTTACCCCATTTTTTGGATAAACGCTCAGCATCAGACTGAACAGTTTGGAAAGGATTAGCACTCTCAAGCAAAGTTTGAATTGTGTTTGCCATGTTGTGTTAATTTGTTTTTATTAATTTACTTTTTTAATTCCAGCTAATTGTTGGAAGCGAGTTACATAAACATCTGCTTCTACAATTGGTTTAGCTGGAGCACCACCAATTGCTTTTGATGCAAAACCTAAAGATTCTTTTAATTGAGTCTTTTTCTCTGAATCTAAAGTTGTAGACAATGTTTTGTAAACAGCTTTAACTTCATTAACAGAAGCTGCTTTGTCAAAAGCATTCAATACTTTAGTCTTTTGAGTGTTAGATAAAGATTTTGCTTCGAAGATTTTGTTTGTGTACAAAAGTTTAGCATTAAAAAGGTTCATCTCATTAATGGTAGTTTTCAATTCTTCAATGGTAGCAACAGCCTCTTCGAGTTCTTCTTCCATCTTGTCTTTTCCTTCTTCCATTTTATCAGACTCTTCCATTTTGTCATCACCTTCTTCTAAGCCTTCTTCTTCTAATTCAGCTAAGATTTCGTCCAATGAGATTGAATCATCTGCACCAGCAGCTGAGTCATCTCCCATATCAGCACCCATATCTAAACCGGCAGCATCACTATCAAGATTATCTGCATCTGGTTCTCCATGTCCTGCTAATACGTCAGCAACTACATCTCTTACTAAATTTTTGAATTCTTCTACGGATAAATCAACGATTTCTTGGCCTTCTGCTGCTGCATCGGTACCTAAATCTAAATCAGCATCCAATTCATCAGCACCTAAATCCTCCATTCCTTCTGCATCATCTGCTTCAGAATCGTCTTTTTTAGGAGCTTCTTTCTTGTCGTCTTTCTTTTCCTTAGCTTCTTCCATTTCTTTGGACTCTTCGATTTCTGGAGTTTGTTTTCCAGCTTCGTAGCCCTCTTCTTCTAGTTGATCATCTTCGTTGATAGAATCTTCTTCTAATTCAGCTAAGATTTCTTCTAGAGAAGTTTCATTTACTTCTTCCATAGAAGATCCCTCTTCCATGTTTTCAGCACTCTCTTCCATTTTTTCTTCAGATTCTTCAAGGTCTTCTTCAAGTTCTTCAACTTTAGCCTTAAACATCTCTTGAATACGTGGAGCGAATGCTTCTGCAATTTGCTGTTTAGCTTGAGCCATAGAAATATCTTTCAATTCCTTAGCTTCGGCAATAGCCTGCTTGAATAAATCACTTTTTGACATACAATATGTTTTTTGTCAGATTACTTATTACGAAAAGTAATATAAGGAGTGAGAATAATACTAGTACTATATTAGAAATAGTACATATTTGTATTAATAAATATACATATTTTTATAAAACCTTAATTTTCAATAAAAATTTACTTAACGTACGCAGCATACTCCACTCAAAAGGCAGATAGTGTCTCGTAAAGTCTCGTTAACTTTTGCATATTTATTAACTTGTGTATAGTTAACTGATTCATTTAATCCTCCCATACCTACTGGTTTAACAAATGCACCAAAAGTACTTGGGGTAGAAACAAAATCCCATGCAATTAGTTCTAAATCATCCTCTACTCTTACCATATCTTCAGAAAGTTGTGAAGTAGAGCCTAATGCTCTTGAACTTACACCTACGTTGATACCTGCTTTGAATAATTCTTTTAAAATATTTCCAGATGGAGTATTTAAAATTTCAAATTCACCAAATAAATCTGTACCTTCCCACCATAATCTAGTAATACTATGACAAACGTTTTTTAAATTGATAACAGCAGTTTCTGGATGATCTAACTCACCTGTTGCTCTTCTCTCTCTGATAGGACCGTCAATATATTTTTGAACTTCTCTCTGTAAGTAATCAAACGGATAAACTCTTCTATTTGCATTTGGTTTATCTGCTGCCTGTACTTTACCTGCTACGATTAATGTACCAGTACCCTTTCCTTCTTTAATTAAACCAGGAAGTGGTTGAAATAAACTATGTTCAATTAATAATTGCTTACTCATTACTATTTTTTCTTCTCATTTACAGTTTTAACTGTTGCTCTGATCCCTTTTTTTGCTAAGTCAGCAGCCATTATCTTACCTTGACCTTGTTTAGTGGCTGTAATATAATCTCCTGCTTGAGTTTGAAGAATATCGCCTGCTTCTTTTTTTAACTGAGCCGCTACATACTCTTTAATCTTTTTAGCTTTAGCTAATTTTTTATCCTGAGCAGAAGTCATTGCTTCTTCGTTAATAACTTTTTCTGATCCAGTTACACCCTTGTCAGGCATTGTCTTTACTTTTGCTCCTTTAACTGGACCTTCTTTTTTAACTTTTACGTTAGCTTTATCTTCAGCTGCTAATGTACCTTTAGTATATCCGTCCCAAACTGTTTTTACTACTTTTTCTTTTTTCTTTCCTGCAATCTGATTTGTATAGTAAGCTGGATCTTTAGCTAAATTCTTTAAAGCCTTAGCTTGAGCTTTTGCATATAACGCAGCGACATCCATTAATCTAGCTTGTGCCCAAGAAGGAGCTGCTTTATCGGCATACCCCATCTCCATATCAATACCTTTCGTTAATTCGTAAGGATTTACGTGATCAGGATCTAAGTGAACCTTAGCTTCATTTAACGCTGCTGGTTCTTTTTCAAAATATTCTTTAGCTTGTTGCTTTGCTTCTTCCATAGAAGAACCACCTTCAATAGCTTTTTTAACAAACTCTAATACTTGCTCTTTTAAGGAAGGAGTATTTTCTTCTAAATCGTGTTGAGAAATTACGGAATCGTGAGCACCTTTTTCAATATCGTGCTTAACTTCCATGTCATTATACTCTCTATCATCTTTACTTATTGGTTGTCTATCACCACAACTAGCACAAATTTTTTCACCAGCATCTTCGTGAGGTTCATAGGTACCTCCACCTCCACAAAAGCATGTATCGCCTTCTTCCAAGGATTCCATTTCAAATGCTTCAAAGATAATACCTTTGTTCTGAAGAATTTTAATGGCTTCGTTAAATGTGGTTAGAGGAGAGATCCAAGGTAATGCTGAATCTTTCCTTACTTGGTATAAGAATTGCTCTTTGGTAATCTTACCTGCTTTGAGCTGATTAAATAAATTTGATACTGTCATATTAATAAATATTACGCTCGTCCTTGGCCTCTGTAAGCTTTAGGCCTCGGGGTATGCTTATTATAAGATTTTTTTGCTACTCCTAATTTTCTTTTCCCGAAAGAAACTTTCATGCTGTTACCAGCTGATTTTGATTTTGCCATGGACTACTTAAAAGATTTAATTTTTTTATATAACCTTACAACCGATTCTCTGATTTGTGAAATAGCGTTTTCTGTATGCTTTTTGTATTTTAGAGATTCTTCACCTTCATTTAATTCATTTTGAAGTCTATCAACATACTCCATTAACTTATTAGCCTCAGCAATCTTCTTTTTTACCTCTTTTACTGCTTGATGAAATTGATCTTGCTTAGGTCTAGTCTTAGTTTTATTCTTAAACTGATGGTAGTTTTCATTTATAAGGGCTTCGTCTACTTCGTATAATTGCTTATAGTCAATTACTTTAGATGATCTATTTGGTATAGAAGGGTTTTTCGTATAATCATCTTTAGTACATGTTGAAATATTAGCTTCTCCAGCTGCTAACATAGTAGCATCTTCTTTAGCTAACTTTTTTCTTACCGGTTTTTTAAATCTAGTAGTTGCTACTTGCTCTCCAGGACCAACTTTCATACTAGCACCTTGAGTAATACCTCCTCCTAAAGAAGATTCTTCGTTAATTTTTTTTAATATGTCAATAAGCTTCTGCATTATAAAGTAGCTTTTAGCTCTTTGATTAACTCCATGTGCTGTAATAATGCAACTAGATGATCTTCTTTTATAGACTGTCTATCTGAAATAGGTTTTATTAACGAAACTACTTCCTTTAACTTAATCTGAACTACTTTGTTGTCTACTTTTTTAGAGAGATCTATAATCGTAGTTTTAACTTCATCTAATTTCTTATTAAGATATTTTTTAAGTTCTATAGTTTCAGATACTGAGTTGATATACTCTTTTAGAACGTCTTTTTGATCATCTGAAAGATCACTATAAATCTGATTGTATTTTTCAACTAAAATATTATAAGCTAAAATTCTAACGTCTTTGTCTTCTTTCATAAACTCTTCTACTACTTTTCTTTCAGCTTTTCTAGCATCAAGTTTTACTTGAGTAATATGTTCATGTAAAGTAATCTTATTAGTAACTATTTGACGAGGATCAATAACTTCTTTACTGTTTGTAGCCTCAAACAAAATAGAAATAGAAGCTAACACTGAATAGTTATTTATTTTAGCTTTAAAGAAATTATCGAAATCATAAGTTTTCTTTATCTCCTTAATTAAATTATACTTTTCTTTACTTAATTTCTCTAAGTTCAATTTTTTAACTTCTGTCAAAACCGTATTTAAAAGTATTTCCGATTTTGAGTCATTTAACTTTGGAGAGTTAAGTAAAGACGTATATAAATTATATTCTTTTGCAATTTCTGTACCTGTATAATACTTCTTCAGCAATCGAACAGCATACGAATCTTGGTTGTTCAACATGTCAGATGTCACCTGACGAACTAGAAGTTCAAATAAAATACCTGTATTCTTAAATTTACTGTGTTTTTTTATCTGTGCCATGAAATTTTCAGGTCTATCCTACTAATAAATAGGGTGATTTATATAATATCTTCGATAATGTTATCTTCGTTTAATAGATCACTTTTTTTAAAAAGTTGAGTTTTTCTATTAGATTTCAACTTATCAAACATTGCTTTATTTCTAACAAACTGAGCTTTTGCTGTTGTATTCTCTAAAGCTAAAGGAGATCCCCCTTGAAATTTAGCTCTTAAACTGCCATTCTCACCAGCCTCTTCTTTAGCTTTGTATGCAGCTGTACCCAATCTATCTGTACCCAATGGATCTTCATCTGTACCTGCTATAGATACATCCGTAGAAGGTCTACCTGGTGCTTTAGGCATTGTTAGAGGATCTTTCTCATCGTACCCCACTGGAACGTTAGTAGCAGCTGTGTGAATGCCTGCTCCACCATATAAAGAAGCAATTTGATGTGGTGTACCATAAGCTTGGCCTGTAGCTGATGGATCGTTTCCTTCTTCAGCAATTTGTGTTAACCTAAATTCTCTCTTCTTATCTTCCACTAATTGATCTCTGAGTTCGTCATTCTCGGCTTCAGATAACTTAAACAAGTTCTTGTAAATCCAATCGGAAGGAAATAAGTTGTTTTCAATCATTTGAGACGATAAATCTACTTTCTCTTTCATCAAAGCAACTCTTTCTTGCTCGTAAATAATAGAAGGAGTAGTTAATTCTAGCTCAAAATTAGTTAAAGACTCGTCTGTATATCCTTGAGTATATAAATGTATAAGTGCAATCTTTGTTAATTCAGATACTACTATACGTTGAAGTCTTTCAATAGTACGAGCAAATCTGATATCTTCTGCTGCTAACGTTGCTTTACCGGTCAAGTCTTTCTCATATCCCATGAAAGCTTTAGGGATTTTTAGTGCAGCAAATAACTTATCACGTAAGTAGGATACGTCATCAATACCCTGGTAATTTAATCCAGGTACAGTATCAATCCTAGTAGTAGTATCATTACCTCTTACTGGAATAAAATAATCTTCCAATAAGTTTTGCATGTTATATTTTAAGTTGTATTGACCAGTTTGAGGATCTACATAAGGAATTTTTTTCATTTTACTAATCATCCTTTGCATATAGTTTTCTACCTCATTAGGTGGAACGTTACCTACGTTAACATAGTAAGCTCTTTTATCTGGAGCACGAACGATACGGTGAATCATCATCGCATCCTCCATTAAGATCATTTGCTTAAAAGTTTTTCTTGCTGGTTCTAGATAAGATCTACCATAAGGCAAATAGTTAGTGTCCCCTATCAATCTGAAGTGGGCTATTTCATAATTCTCAAAATAGATTGTATCTGCCGTAGTACCCATTAAATTAGAGTAGCTACCTGCATATCCACCTGAACCTGCAGTTACTGCTACTGGATCGTACTTAAATCTTACGTAGGAAGGATTCTTAATATTAGTACCTTCTTCTCTCAATATCGAATATGCCGAAAAAGGTATAACATTATAAACGCCTATTTTCTCAGCGATCTCTAACTTTAAGTAAAAATCTCCGAATTTACACATAGTCCTAATCCAGGACCATAAACTAAATTCGATATTTAATGTATCGTAGAATAGATTATATAGAATCTTTTGAATATTCTCATCAGAAGATCTAATTTGAAGCATATCTCCCTGTTCATTCTTTAAAGTACATTCATCCGCAATAATATCTAGAGCTGACGCAATAATAGCTTCTGTATCCATACTCTCATAATCCGCGTATAGTTGAACTCTCATTGATTGATAGTTCAAATTAGTATTTAGCTGAGTAGCATACGAATTTGAAGTTGTATATACTCTGTTGAATCTATCTACTAAGGCATTAGTTTGTAAAATACCATTAGTTTGAATTCTACCAGTATCCATAACTTTTAACTGATCTCCACCTACGTTTCTGATAATTACATCAGTGGAAAACAGTCTCCTTAGTCTTGAAAATATATTTTGCTCTGCCATTACCTTATATTAATATAAATAGTTTAATTTATTGTTATACTAACCAGGATATATCGGTCATATTTCCATGGTGATCTGGCATTTGCCAAGGATTTATTTGACCATAATCTCCTCTTCCTATAGAAGGAACTGCTGGATTGTTGGCTTTTGTTCCCATTGCATTTAGACTTGCTCTTGCCAAATCCATACCAGTTTCTCTAAATCTAAGAGATGTATCACGTAAAAACATTGCAATAGCCCAGGACATTACAAGATCGTCGTTGTAGCTATGTTGTGCTTGTGCTTTTCCATTTATCCATATAAAAGTTCTTAACTCTTCCATTAATCTTGCTGATCTTATAACACAGGTCTGATCATTCATATAGGATATCATCTTAGCTACACATAAAGGTCTTGTTCTTTGATTATTTGAAAATCCTGGAGTCATGCCTGCTCCGTTTTCATATTTACTCAAATAAACTTCTTGATTTGAAAGAGCATCGTTGGATTTAGGCGAGTAGTAAAAGTTTCTATAACCTCTTTCTAAAACACTTTGAATTACATCCCATCCAACGGTAGCGTTCTCCACTACTAATAGAGCATCGTTGTATTCTGTTGCGGTTACAACTAACAAATTAGCAAAATCTCTTGTACCTAACTGACCTTTGTATTCAGCTACTTGTGTTACTGTTTCTACATCTATAATATGGAATGCAGAATAATCTGCCCCATCTCCTCTAGCTACGTCTGCCACTATTACATAGTTTTTACTATAATCTACATGCTCCCATATCCATAAGTTTCTATCTACATACCTCCTCTCTACTGGTTCCTGTATATTAGTATCGTATGTATTTAAAACTGCTGGATCTATTACGGTATTACCTGATGTTGAAAAGTCACAGTCACACTCCTGAGCAGCATCTCTTATGCCTAATTCCTTGTCTTGCTGTGTTCTCCATGCCTGGTCTCTTTCAGGATGTAAGTGCCAGGGTAGTGAAAGAGGCACAAATTTATTTTCTCCTATTTGAGCTCTAGTAAACGTTTTATGAAACCAATTACCTGTACCATTAGGAGTGGAAATAGCAATACATTGACCTCCAGTTGCTAAAGTTTGTTGAGCAGCAGTAAATATTTCATCAATACCTGGAATAAAAGCAGCTTCATCAAGTAATAATAATGATACTGCTTCAGAACGACCTGCATCTGAAGTAGCACCTACTGCTTTAATTTGAGATCCGTTTGCTAACTTTAAATTAAGTTTATTATCTTCAGCCGCTTTTACTTTTAACCATCTAGGCAAATGACCGTAGGCAAACCTTACCTTAGTTACCATATTCTTTGCTGTATCTTGTTTGGTTGCGATACAAAGAATATTTTTATCCTGATGAAATAACATTAACCATAAAGTGTAGGCTGAACATAGCGTGGATATACCCAACTGCCTTGATTTATTTATGACAGTATATTCGTTACTTTGTAATTGGCGTAGAACTTTTTCCTGAAAATCATATAGAAAGAACTGAATTCTACCCTTGGTTGGGTGTTGAATCCAGTAGTAGCGCTTGATAAAGTATATAGGATCTTTAGCACATCTAATAAACTCTTGTTTAATTACATCCTTAATATTTTGCTGAGCTTGAGTCATATTTCTTAGATATATATAAATATCTGGGCAATATGAAAACCCTATATTTCTATAGGGTTCTTTTTTGTATGGGATGCAAGAATATTACTTCATAAGTACCATGTAAGTTAAACCTCCAACTAC
>Ga0194115_10001139_pt1 | contig 35122 bp, 37 predicted proteins | sample TA2MahsurfametaG_3_FD_148656 | JGI IMG/M metagenome (GOLD analysis project Ga0194115, IMG submission 148656) | Freshwater microbial communities from Lake Tanganyika, Tanzania - TA2015002 Mahale S4 surface | ecosystem: Environmental > Aquatic > Freshwater > Lake | place: Tanzania: Lake... | reverse complement strand
CAAAGGCAATTCAAATGCATCCTCGATATGGCGCGGAAATCGCCAGGTTAAAATGTTCACAGCGTCACCTCGGAAATCATATCCATAAGGCGGTTGATGGCGGAAAATCCAGTCTTCAATGGCCTTGCCGAGGCGGCGGCTTTTTGTTTCATCTATCGCTTCAAGCGCGGCATCAAAATCGCTGCGGGCTTTCACTTCAACTAAGGCAATCAATTTTCCCCGTGCGATGACGAGATCAATCTCGCCACCCCGCGCCCCATAGCGCCGCTTTAGAATTCGGTATCCTTTCATGATCAACCAGAAAGCCGCGATTAACTCCGCATAATGACCCCATCGATAGGCCTTTTTGCGTATTTGAGCCTGCAACTTCAATCGACATCGCCTTTCGCAAGAGCGACCGCACGCGCATAGACCTGTCGACGCTGCAATCCTGTTTCCTCAACCGCGACAGCCACGGCATCCTTAACCGAGAGATGAGTGAGATGTTGCCGCAAGCGATCATCGAGGCCCTCTGTCGCTTCATTGAGTCTATCAGAGGTGACAGTAGCGCCGATCAGGACAACGATTTCACCTTTGGGACGGCTCGCTGCTTCAAATTCACTTGTGAGATTTTGAAGTGTACCACGCCGCACTGTTTCGTAGAGTTTTGTCAATTCACGCGCCACCACAGCGGTTCGATCTCCTAAAGTCTCAAGCGCGTCACGCAACATATCGACGAGACGATGGGGCGATTCAAAAAAGACAAGAGTCGCGGAAATCGTAGCAAGTGCGGCAAGGCGTTCCCGCCGCGCTGCCGATTTCGGGGGTAGAAAGCCCTCGAAGAAAAAACGATCCGTTGGAAGGCCCGCAGCGACAAGCGCGGCCAACACAGCGGAGGGGCCCGGAACCGGAACCACGTTAAAGCCCTCCGCCAGCACCGCCTCAACAAGCCTATAACCGGGATCAGAAACCAAAGGTGTTCCGGCATCGGAAATCAAAGCCAGTGCTTGCCCCTCTTTCAATCGCGCAATGATTTTGGGCCGCATTTCTGCAGCATTATGCTCATGATAGGCTATGAGCGGCGTTGTGATACCATAGTGGGCCAATAATTTGCGCGACACGCGCGTATCTTCAGCAAAAACCACATCAGCGGCAGCCAAAGTCCCCAACGCGCGAAAGCTCACATCTTTGAGATTGCCGATGGGTGTTGCAACGATATGCAAACCCGGCGTGAGCGGCTCAGCCTCGGCTTTCATGCCAAAGGCGGTATAAGAAGCGGGCTCGCGGATCGCCACGAAAAAACCTTTATCGACAGACGAATGAGGATGTGGTTGCCGTTATGGCATTGCATGAGACAAGGATTTGATGCAACCGAGATTGTGTTGCATGACGGCAAACGCGCTTTACGCCGAGCAACTGCCGGTGAGATTACGAGGAGAGCGATGTGATATCAAACTTTGTATCCTTGGGATCGAAAGCGGATTTTGGCGTAAAGACGCTCAAGGTTTTAGCGGTCATCGGCCTTGGTCTCGCATTAAGCGGCTGCATTGCCTCAAGCCGTCTCGGCGGCGGGTTGATTTCACCAACGCAAGAAGCCACCCCTCAAACCGGTCCGGCCGAAACCGATGCGACACCGCCCCTCGCCTCTGAGCCGATTGCCGGCACAGAGTTGCCGGCGCCGCGCGCCGCCGCGCAAACAACACCAGCATCAGAGGCCACACCTACCTCGGCGACTGCCCCACCACCGCTCACAGGCACGCCAAAAATCGTACTTCTCTTGCCGCTCTCGGCCTCTGGCCGAGCGGGAACTGCCGCCCAAGCACTTAAAAATGCCGCCGACCTCGCCATGGCTGATTTGCCCGGAGTCTCAATAGAATTGGTTGTGAAGGACGAGCGGGGCACACCTGACGGCGCGCGCGAAGCAACCAAACAAGCCATCGCCGAAGGCGCGAGCGTGATCATTGGACCTTTGCTCGCATCCTCCGTTCAAGCTACCGGCTCCATTGCGCGCAGCGCCAATCGCCCCGTCATCGCTTTTTCAACCGATATCGGTGTCGCGGGTCGTGGCGTCTATCTTTTAAGCTTCTTGCCGCAATCTGATGTTGATCGCATTTTGAGCTTCGCCGCAGCAAAAGGCAAAAAGACAATCGCTGCACTTATTCCTGAATCGACCTATGGCAATGCTGTAAATGCGACATTGCAAGATGTGGCAGCGCGCAATGGCATTACTATCAAGGCGATAGAACGTTATATACCGGGTGCGATTGATCCGGCCGCTCAACGGCTGAGTGCCATCAAAGATCAAATTGATGCGCTCTTTATTCCTGAAAATGGAGATAATGCGGCCTCTGTCGCAAAGGCTCTGAGTGGTGCCGGACTTGATCCGAAAAAGATTCAACTTTTAGGCACGAGCGCTTGGGATGATCCGCATATTTTCTCAGCATCGGCTTTCACAAATGGCTGGTTCGCCATGCCGGATAAATCAGGCTTTGAAACATTTGCAGCGAAGTATCGTGAACGGTTTAGCAGCGATCCTACCCGCATTGCAACGCTTGCCTATGATGCCGTCTTTCTCTTGAATGCCTTGAAAAAGAACAAAGGTGATAAAGCGTTTGATGCTGAAACACTAGCGACGCCTGAAGGTGCAATCGGCCTTGATGGTTTATTCCGCTTCCGCCAAGACGGCACCAACCAACGTGGACTTGTTGTGATGCAAGTGAATAAGGGCAGTGCTACAAAAATTGACAACGCGCCAACAAATTTTCCGTGAAGTTCGCGATCAAAATGACAAGGTTCTGACTATCGCATTCAAGACGGGGCGACCTTTCGTTGTTACACGCAGATGATGATTAGAGACCGTCTCAATAAGTCCTTCTTCCATCAAGCGGTGTAAAGTCTCTTGATCTAGCGATTGACCGGCGAGCGTCTCAATGCGCACAGCGTCGAGACCTTCTTCTAAGCGTAAACCCATGAGAAGGCATTCATTGGCTTGTTCAAGAAACGAAAGAACTTCATCTTCAATGAGTCCGTGACCACGACTTTCAACAAGGGAGAGCCAAGTCTCGGGATGTTTTTCATTAGACATCGCGTGACGCCCGCTCTCATCGCGTAGTCGTGCATGAGCGCCCGGACCAACGCCAACATAATCACCATAACGCCAATAAAGGAGATTATGGCGGCACTCTGCACCCAAACGCGCATGATTTGAAATTTCATAGGCCGGTAGACCAAGTTTATCGCATGTCTCTTGAGTGAGATCAAAAAGAATACGTTGATCATCGTCAGGCATAGGTATGAGCTTACCTGCCGCGACCAAGCGCTCAAACATCGTGCCTTCTTCAATTATCAATTGATAGAGAGACAAATGTTCTGCGGCGAGCGCAATCGCTTCTTTTAATTCATTCGCCCAAGCGTCTGGTGTTTGACGTGGGCGCGCATAGATCAAGTCAAATGAATAGCGATCAAAGATTGATGCGGCAATTTTAATGGCGTCTTTTGCTTCTTCAGCAGAATGCAACCGGCCGAGTGTTTTTAGATCATGATCATTCATCGCCTGTACACCAAGCGATAAACGATTGATCCCTGCATCACGATAGGCACGCAGACGAGAGGCTTCGACGCTTGTTGGGTTTGCCTCCATCGTAATTTCAACGTTGGATGACATTGACCAGCGTGACGAAATGGCCTCAAGAAGCGTGCCAATAGTTTCTGCACGCATTAATGACGGTGTGCCGCCTCCAAAGAAAATACTGCCGACTTCACGGGGGCCCGATCTCTCTCTTTGAAAAGAGAGTTCGTGTTCGAACGCTTTTACAAAACGTGTCTCATCAATAGGTGCAGCACGGACATGACTGTTGAAATCACAATAAGGACATTTCGCAGCACAAAAGGGCCAATGAACATAGATACCGAAACCGGGATCACTTTCAATAAGGGTCTCTGTCATGAGGTCAGGCAAAGTTTTTCAAGCGCGATAAAGGCACGCGCGCGATGCGAGAGACCTAAACCATGCGGTGGTAGGCCATGCTTCTCTTTGGCTGTCATATCACCAAATGTGCGATCAAACCCGTCAGGCAAAAACATCGGATCATAACCAAACCCCGCGTGACCGCGTGGTGGCCAAACAAGAACACCCTCTACACGACCTTCAACCGCCACCTCATATCCATCGGGCCACACAACAGATAAAGCCGAGATGAAATATGCGCGACGCTGCGAGGGCGTCACCGCACCTTTCGCTTTTAATCCCGCTTCGACTTTTTCCATCGCGAGATTGAAATCTTTCTCAGGCCCTGCCCATCGTGCAGAATAGAGTCCGGGATCACCATCAAGCGCTTCAACACATAGACCTGAATCATCCGCAAAAGCTGGAAGACCTGATGTCTTCGCCGCCGCATACGCTTTGATGAAAGCATTTTCTGCGAATGTCACACCCGTCTCTTCTGGCTCGGGTAACTGGAGCTCACCCGCTGATACAAGTTCGACACCATGAGGTGCCAAGAGCTCGCTCATTTCTTTGAGCTTGCCTTTGTTATGCGTGGCTATGACGACGCGACCGGAAAGACGACGATACATGATCAGCCAATAATGAATTTCTGCATTGAGACCAAAGTGCCGATGCCATTTTTTGCAAGCTTTAAAAGCACGAGTAATTCATCTTCAGAAAATGGTTTGCCTTCGGCTGTTCCCTGAATCTCAACCAACCCACCTGATCCTGTCATAACAAAATTGGCATCGGTTTCAGCGGTTGAATCTTCAGCATAATCAAGATCGATCACAGGCGTGCCTTTTATAATACCGCACGAGATCGCCGCCACATGATCACGCAATGGATTGCCGGTGATGATCGAACGGGATTTCATCAATTGAACACAATCATGAAGCGCGACCCATGCGCCTGTGATTGCCGCTGTGCGTGTGCCGCCATCCGCCTGAATGACATCGCAATCAAGCGTGATCTGCCGCTCGGCCAGCTGGCCAAGATCAACGACCGAGCGCAATGACCGCCCAATGAGACGCTGAATTTCTTGCGTCCGACCTGAAGGTTTGCCGGACGTGCTTTCGCGCCGTGTGCGCTCCGCAGTCGCGCGCGGTAACATCGCATATTCAGCCGTGACCCAGCCTTTACCGGAACCGCGAAGCCATGGCGGCGCCTTTTCTTCCAAAGAGGCGGTGCAAAGCACATGGGTTTCGCCAAATTTGACGAGACATGACCCTTCCGCATAACGGGCAACATTTCGTTCCAGGGAGACCGCCCGAAGTTCGTCGGGCGCGCGTTTTGAAGGGCGCATGTGGGAGTTTTCCAGAATAAGAGCTCGTGTTGCCGAGACTTCTAGGCCTCTCGGGCCCTCGTCGCAAGGCAAGACATCTTGATCCGGAGCCCTTCGATATTCACATTAGGGGGATCGGAGACCCAAATTTTAGCTCCCTTATCGAGTGTTTCATGAAAGACGATGCCGTCCCTCCCGCCGCCAATCCCTTGATTGATCTCAATCAGAGGTCGCGAGAGATTTTTCGGCGGATTGTGGAATCCTATCTCGAAACGGGGGAGCCCGTCGGCTCGCGCAATTTATCACGGCTCATCCCGATTGCGCTTTCACCGGCCTCCGTCCGCAATGTCATGGCCGATCTCGAGAGTGCGGGATTGATCTATGCGCCGCACACGAGCGCTGGGCGCTTGCCGACCGAAAGCGGTCTTCGGTTCTTTGTTGATGCGCTGATGGAAATTGGCGATTTGTCTGCGGAAGAACGCGGGAATATCGAAGCGCAAGTGCGCGCATCGGGGCATGCCAAATCAACGGAAACGCTTTTGACAGAGGCCTCGGCGATGTTGTCGGGCCTTACACGGGGGGCAGGCGTTGTTCTCACGTCCAAAACAACGTCCCCGTTGAAACATATCGAATTTGTGCGGATTGAAAAAAGTCGTGCTTTAACCGTTCTCGTATCAGAAGACGGAAGAATTGAAAACCGTATCATCGAATTACCGCAGGGCTTACCGTCATCCGCGCTGGTTGAAGCATCAAATTATCTTTCCGATCGCATTCGCGGAAAAACAATCGCAGAGTTGTGCGTAGAAATTGAACAAGCACGACAAGATGCGGAATGCGAACTTGATTCACTTACCGCGCATCTTGTTGCTACAGGTCTGGCCAATTGGACGGGGACTGCAGATGATCGACAATTGATCATTCGAGGCCAAGCCAATCTCTTAGGTGATCTGAAAGCGATTGATGATCTCGAACGCGTGCGTCTCTTATTTTCAGATCTTGAAACCAAAAAAGATGTGATCGATCTTTTGTCCCGTGCCGAAACGGGCGAAGGTGTGAGAATTTATATTGGCTCGGAAAACAAACTATTTTCTTTATCAGGGTCATCCATGATCGCCGCGCCCTTCCGCGACAGTCAGCAAAAAATCGTTGGGGTGCTTGGTATTATTGGTCCTACGCGTTTGAACTATGCGAGAGTCGTACCGATGGTGGATTACACGGCCAAGATCATTTCGAAGCTTATTGAATCAGGTCGCGCCTGACCCATTGGCATCACGCTAAGCGAAGTAAGGCTATACCCATAAAAGCAATACCGCATGCGATCCATCGCAAAAATCCAACCGGTTCTTTGAGGATGATCACTGAGATGCCGAGCGCAAAAAGTACGCTGATTTCACGAATAGCCGATGCTGCACCCACGGGGCCATGAGTGAGTGCAAAAAGAAATAAAACATAAGAACTCATCGAGAAAATCGACGCGATGAGTCCAAAAAAATATTCGCCCTTCATCACTTTTGAAAGCGGAACGCCTTCAGCACGCAAAAAAATAGGCATGGCGATCGCATTGATGATGGCAGCGAAGAGGCCATAAACAATAGGACTTCCTGTAATCGCGATTCCCTTAACATCGGTGATGACATAAGCGGCAGCTGTTATGCCTCCGAGAACCGCGAGCAAAATCGGTTTCCGCCCCAATGATTCCTGACGACGCCCTGTAAACGCCAACAGAATAACGCCCAATGAAACAAGAACGATTCCGAACAAAGCGAGTGCGCCGGGATAGCCAATCGGCAAAAAGATAAAATCAAGCGCGGTGACCGCGAGTGGAATGGTTCCGCGCATTATTGGATAGGCGACGGCAAAAGGCATCAACCGATATATGGCGACAAGGAGCCGCAAAGTTGTTGTGTTGAACAAGATTCCCAACAACAGCCAAGGCACGGCCTCAAGCGGCGGCAAGCCGAAATAAAATGTGAAGGGGATGGAAATCACCCCGGCCATAAAAACAGTGGCCGTAACTGCTGAGGATGGATCAGGCCGCGAACGCACTGCGGCATTCCAGCCCGCATGGAAAATGGCGCTCAAGAGGGCGGCGAGAAAAGGAATTAAGTCCAACGCGGTTCGCTTTATTGATGTGGTCTGTGTTCAAGACCTTTTCTAGCCCGCCCCGCCGCAACCGCCCAAGCCCCAAAATGGTCGAGCATGGCACCTCCCCAATTTGGACAACGCTAAAGGAAGCGCCCGCAAAACAAACTATACGGACGGCGACGAGACCGGATGCCGCATCTGAGGCCCCTCCCGCTTGGAAAAACGCGGGCATACTGCTAGAGGCGTGCGCATGAGCACGCACGCCTTTGACCAAATTCGCAATTTTTCCATTGTTGCCCATATCGACCACGGCAAATCGACGCTTGCGGATCGCTTGATCCAGAAAACCGGCGCATTGGCTGAGCGCGACATGGTTGAGCAAGTCCTCGACTCGATGGATATCGAGCGCGAGCGTGGCATCACGATCAAAGCGCAGACGGTGCGACTCTCCTACAAAGCCGAAGACGGCAAGACCTATATCCTCAATCTCATGGATACGCCCGGCCATGTCGACTTCGCTTACGAAGTCTCGCGGTCACTTGCGGCATGCGAAGGCTCGCTCCTTGTGGTTGATGCGTCTCAGGGCGTCGAAGCGCAAACGCTTGCAAACGTCTATCACGCGCTTGATGCCGGACATGAAATTGTGCCCGTGCTGAATAAGGTTGATCTGCCCGCCGCAGAACCCGAGCGCATCAAACAGCAAATCGAAGATGTAATCGGCTTGGATGCATCCGAAGCGGTTCCAATTTCAGCGAAGACAGGTTTGAACATCGAAGGTGTTCTTGAAGCCATTGTAAAAAAACTGCCGCCACCCAAAGGCGACGAGACTGCGACGTTAAAGGCGATGCTCGTTGATAGTTGGTATGATGCTTATCTCGGTGTTGTTGTGCTCGTGCGCATCATCGACGGCAAGCTGAAGAAAGGCATGGATATCACGATGATGGGCACCAATGCCCGTTACAATATCGATCGCCTCGGCGTCTTCACACCAAAGATGCAAGATGCGGCTGAACTTGGCCCCGGTGAAATCGGTTTTATCACCGCGCAGATCAAACAAGTTGCGGATACCCGAGTCGGTGACACAATCACAGAAACAAAGCGGCCTTGTGCTCAAGTGCTTGAAGGGTTCAAGCCCGCGCAACCGGTCGTGTTCTGCGGCCTCTTTCCTGTTGATGCCGCACAGTTCGAAGATTTGCGCACCGCGATGGGCAAGCTGCGTCTGAACGATGCGAGCTTTTCTTATGAAATGGAATCCTCGGCCGCACTCGGCTTCGGTTTCCGCTGCGGTTTCTTAGGGTTGCTGCATCTTGAAATCATTCAGGAGCGTTTGAGCCGCGAGTTTAATCTCGATCTCATTGCCACTGCGCCATCCGTCATTTACAAAATCGCATTGAAAGATGGTACTGATATTGATCTTCATAATCCAGCAGATATGCCTGACATTATGAAAATTGAATCCATTCAGGAACCTTGGATTCGAGCAACCATATTAACACCCGATGACTACCTCGGTGCGATTTTGAAACTCTGTCAGGACCGTCGCGGAACGCAAGTCGATTTAAATTATGTCGGCAAACGCGCCATGGTCGTCTATGATCTGCCACTCAATGAAATCGTGTTCGATTTCTATGATCGTCTGAAGTCAATTTCAAAAGGCTATGCGAGTTTTGATTATAACATCACCGATTATCGTGAAGGTGATCTTGTAAAAATGTCGATGCTCGTAAATGCCGAATCCGTTGATGCGCTTTCGATGCTTGTCCATCGCACGCGCGCGGAATCACGTGGCCGCGCGATGTGCGAGAAGCTCAAAGATCTTATTCCGCAACATCTCTTCCAAATTCCGATCCAAGCCGCCATTGGCGGTAAGATCATCGCACGCGAAACCATTTCCGCTTTGCGCAAAGACGTGACAGCGAAATGTTACGGCGGCGATATTTCACGTAAGCGCAAATTGCTCGACAAGCAAAAAGAGGGCAAAAAGCGCATGCGGCAATTCGGTAAGGTGGAAATTCCACAAGAAGCCTTTATCGCCGCCCTCAAGATGGACAGCTAAACACGATCAGGGCTATGCTTTCTCCTCCATTGCGGGAGGGGCGCATGATCGATCTTTCAACTCTTGAAGGCTTCCACAAGCGCTGGGTCGAGGTTTTTAACAGCCACGACCTTGACGCCCATGCTGCTCTTTACACCGAAGATGCGATGCTTTTCGGGTCTATGCCTGAACTCATTATTGGAAGAGCGGCGATCCGTGATTATTTCGGCGGGCCAGGACCGCAAGTCCATGTGGCGCATTATCCTTTCCCGCGCGTTGTTATGATCAGCGACTCCGTGGCGGCCACAGCCGCTTATGTTGATTTTGCTGATGGTGACACACTTATGCCCTACCGTGTGACCTGGATGCTTGTGAAAGCTGATGGCGAATGGAAGATCGCGCAGCATCATGGTTCGCCACGTGGATAAGTGAGACACCGTGATAGCTTTAACTATTATACTCGATGCACTCATTATCCTTGTGATGCTATTATTGGCTTTCTTATGGTTCCTTGCGAGTCGCAACAGATTACGTCGAATCAGTCGTTACGAAGTTCTCGATTATACCGATATCAATCGTATTGTTACGGCGATAAATCGCGCACAGATTCTAAACTCCCGCGCGGCATCAATGACCGCGCTTGCGGCATTCTTCGCGGCCTTTCGTGTTATGATTGATCTATGGGCAATGATGTAAATCCCATCACCGCCCATAAACGCTTCGTATAAATTTCATTTTTCGTATGCGTTTTGCGATTAATCGTCTTCCACTTAATCGCCGCATAATCCTAATCAAATAATTCTTCGAGGAAGGACTTCGGTCTCTTCTTATAAGGCTATCCATAAGATGGCGGTGGATGGCCGTAAGAGGGCGGCGCCGCCGATGCATAAGACGGTGGTGGTGCGGAAGGATAGGATTACGGCGGCGGCGCTGCATTCATACTGCGGCGTTCGATGATTTTATCGAGTTCACCGCGATCAAGCCATACACCGCGACATTGCGGGCAGTAATCAATTTCGAAGCCCTGACGCTCGCTCAAAGTGAGCGGAACAGAACAAACCGGACATGGCATTCCAGCTGAAGAACGTTGCATGAAAGGGTCTCCCTGAATTCAGGCCCTCTCACGAGTCATCCACCATGGATCTGAAACGGATTGGGCCCAATGATGCGGTCCGACATCATATGAGTTTTAAAAAACGTGAGTTTTCAAAACCAATGTCAGAGGGGCCCGGCCTGCATGAGGAGAAGAGAAAAAATTAAGGCAATTCTTTGACCGCATATTAATCGCACAAATCAATGCGCTCGTGAAATACAGAAATCAACCGCTTCAAGCATAGACCTCTTCATCGGCGTGTCTGCAAAAATCGCCAAAGCATCACGCGCCATTGCGCCATAATGTTTCGCGCGTTCAATCGTATCTTCAATCGCACGATGTTTCTTCACAAGCGTCATGGCTTCCGCCAGTTCAGCGTCACCATGCTGTCCTTGCTCCAGGCATCGCTTCCAAAATGCGCGTTCTGATTCAGTGCCACGGCGATAAGACAACACCACTGGAAGAGTGATCTTGCCTTCACGGAAATCATCCCCCGTATTTTTGCCAAGCTTCGAGGCAACGCCACCGTAATCGAGTGCGTCATCAATCAACTGAAACGCGATGCCGAGATTGGTGCCATAAGAGCGGCAGGCCGCCTGTTCAGCTTTGCTCTTCCCTGCAATGATCGGACCGACTTCGCAAGCGGCTGCAAAAAGAGCAGCGGTTTTTCCACGCACGACTTGAAGATATTCATCTTCAGTGGTCTCGGTATTTTTTGCGAATGTCAATTGCATGACTTCGCCTTCGGCAATCACCGTTGCGGCGGTGGAGAGCACATCAAGCGCGTAAAGCGAGCCGACTTCGACCATCATTTTAAACGCTTGGCCGAGCAAAAAATCGCCAACAAGAACGCTGGCTTCATTACCCCACAACATCCGCGCCGCTAATTTTCCGCGCCGCATTTCGCTGTCATCAACAACGTCATCATGAAGCAAAGTCGCCGTATGCATGAATTCGACGGCGGCAGCCAGTTTGACATCCCCCTCGCCGCGATAATCACACAGCGTGGCGGTGGCCAAAGTCAGCATCGGCCGCAAACGCTTGCCCCCTGAGTCGATCAAGTGCCGCGCAATCTCAGGAATCATTTCAACATCCGAGCCCGCACGGGACAAAATCAGGCGGTTGACGCCCTCCATACCGGGGCGCGTCAAAGTGAGAAGCGCGTCGAGCGACGGTCCGTCGGATGATTTTTCCTCAAGAGACACAACAACGCCCACGATCCCGACCCTTTATGCTGCTCGCCAAACCGGCCAGTAAATGCCACGCCACTGGACGCCTTGCAACTTGCCAAGCGGTAGCGAGGACCGATACTGAGACCCTATGAGCATTAGTGATTTTTTTGGCCAACAAATCCGCCTTGCCCAAAGCGACACCGGCCACCGGGCGGGCACGGATGCAATCCTGCTCGCATCCCTCGTCGAAGCTTCTGAAGTCGAGCTTGTGGTTGACGCCGGAGCGGCTTCAGGCGCTGCCGGCCTTTGCGTTGCGCAGCGATTTCCTTCAGCCAAAGTCAGATTGATTGAAATTGATCAGGGCCAAATCGCTTTAGCCCAGCAAAATATCGCAATGAACGAATTCAGTCATCGTGTCGAAGCGCTTCATGGCGATTTGCTCGGCTCATATGAGGAAAGAGAAAAGCAGGGTCTCACAAAGGAAGAAGCTGACTGCGTGATCACGAATCCACCCTATCTTGACGCTGCCGCCCACCGCGCGTCACCGGATCAAGATAAATCGCGCGCACATATGATGCCGCAAGAGGGTCTCACAAACTGGTTGAAATCCTGCGCGGCGTTGCTCAAGCCTAAAGGGCGGTTGCATATGATCCATCGTGCCGATCAGTTGTCAGAGATTCTATCAGCACTTCCGAAAAATTTTGGTGCAATCCGGATTATCCCGGTTCATCCACGTGAAGATCAAACTGCTACACGACTTCTTTTAAGCGCTACAAAAAACAGCCGCGCGCCTTTAACACTAATACCAGGATTCATTTTGCATGAAGCGAATGATCAGTTTACGATCAAAGCCAAAGCGCTTCATGAAGGTCAATGCGGACTTAATGATCTTTAAAAATATGAGCAACGCGGCGACCTGTTTCGCGTCGTAACGCCATGATGCCTGATTCGCGATGGCGATTCGGATGAACGCGATTGGTCAACAAGGTCCACGCATAACCACGGGCTTTATCAATCCATAGACCTGTACCTGTGAATCCAAGATGGCCGATGCATCGAGGTGAATGACCTTCCCCACCATGCCAACCTTCATGATTGATTTCCCATCCCAAAGTCCGATGATGAAAGTGGGGCGTAATCATTTCATTCATCATATTTGATGAGAGGCTTTCATCATTTAAAATACGAAGCGCGTGATCGAGCACGCCATCAACGGTACCAAACAAACCTGCATGACCGGCGGCACCCCCTAGAGCAAATGCATTTTCATCATGCACTTCACCGCGCATAACGCGATTTCGCCATGTGCAGAATTCAGTTGAAGCTGAATGATCAATTGGCGGTGAAAAACTCAAACCCTTTGCTAAAATCTGATTGCTTAAGGGTAAGTTCGTAACGCGTTCAATCACAAGTCCGATCAGAATGAAATTAATATCCGAATAGACCGAAGGCCCTTTAGGCCAATCACGCTGCAAAATATACGCGCGTAATGTTTCTGAATCTTGACCCAATGTGTAAAGTGGCTCGACGGCAGGCAAAGACGTATGATGAGACAGGAGTTGTCTCAATGTGATTTGCCGCTCATATGCTTTGAAATCATATTGCCGGAGATCAGGTATATAGCGCGCGATCGGTTCATCAAGCGAAAGAAGATTTTTATCAACAAGCTCCATACAGTACTGTGTCGTGAAGATGACTTTCGTCAATGATGCAAGATCAAACCACATCGACGATTCAAGAGGAATCGTTTCAGGTTCTAATTGCGCATACCCTATTACTCGAATCGCGCAATCACCATTTTTTGTGACAAGCCCCAAGACGGCTCCCGGAATCAATTTTGAATTGATGCTTTCTTGCGCCGGAAAGAAGATATCATCGATTTTCTGATCAATCGACATTTGAGAAAGCCTCACAGATAATCAATACATCCACCCTTCATCGGAAAAGGTACGCCGGTCGTTGTGGGAAGGCTCAGTGGCAGATCCTTGACGACACGAACAGCGAGCCACGCAAAACATTCCGCCTCTACCATATCCCCGTTCCATCCGAGAATTTCCACCGGGTTAACCGGTACATCAAGTAAATCTCTTAACCTTTCAAGCAGAAAAAAATTATGGCGGCCCCCGCCACAGATAAACCACTGCTTAGGCGTTTGCGGTAAATGCGCGCGCGATATAACGATGGATCTAGCGGTAAGATCCAGAAGGGTCGCCGCGCCATCCGCATCTGACAGGGTTTCAATCTCTTCCATCACTTTATGAAAATGATTTCGATCAAGCGATTTCGGCGGCTTCTGGTCAAAATAAGATATCGACAAAATATGTTCCGCAATTTCGGAATTGATTTTACCGCTTCGAGCAATCAAACCGTCTTGATCATAATTTATTCCACGGCGACGGCGAATAAAATCATCAATCAATGCCGAACCGGGTCCCGTGTCGAAGGCCAAAATCGTATCATGATCAAAATAGGTGATGTTCGATACACCGCCTATGTTGACGATGGCGATTGGCTCACGGATGTCACCAAATTTCGCCCGATGAAAGAGTGGCGCCAGTGGTGCGCCTTGACCACCTGCCAATACATCAGCCGTTCTGAAATCGCTTACTACAGGCGTTTTTAATCGGCGATAAGCCCGCTGACCGTCGAAAATCTGAATCGTTAACCGGCGATCTGGCGCATGAAAAATCGTCTGGCCATGAAAGCCAATCAGATCGATTTCGCTAAGCAAAATATGATTTGCCTCAATCATCTCCTCAACCGCCCGACAATGCGCGTCGGTAACGGCATCAACCAAATCGCGTGGAGCCGGCGCTGATGCTAAGGCGGGATCCGCCAATCGTTGAAGAAGGATTTCCCTAAGTCCGGGATCATAGGCGCCGATACCAACTGCGCAGACTTTTATATGGACATTACCATCAGTTTCGATCAAAGCGACGTCAATCGCATCCATCGACGTGCCGCTCATAACACCGAGGGCTTTCACGATCTTTCGGTTTGCCAAGGTGGATTCTAAATTCGACAAATCAGTAGCCTATTCAGCCTCAATTCAGACATAGTCTCTATCATCTTTGGTTGAAATGAAACATTGGAAGTTCTGAAAGTGACCACAAACGACGCCGGGCGTAACGCAACCTCTATAACAGACGGCCATAAATCATCCATAGGGATAGGGCTCGGATTTGTTGTGCTGATGCTAATACTTGGTGGTTGCCAGCGCTATGAGTGGACACATCCAACGCGCTCGCTCTCTGATTTTGGACGCGACAAGCTTAATTGCGAAAAACAAGCTTCTCGGAGTTATCCGGTGCATCCGGTTACCGTCGTTGAAGGCGGGGGCTATGTCTATAGAAGTTCGCCCTTCTGCCGTCGCTATCACCGTGGCTTCAACTCATGCTTTTTCGATGAAGCGATATATATACCGCCGACCTACTCGACAAGAGACATAAACGAAGCGCCGCGCAATCAAATGGTTGAAAGCTGCCTCTTCTCAAAGGGCTATCAGCTTGTTCCAGCGAAATAATTGTTTGTTTTGATCGGCGTCAAAGCCCGCCCGAGTTGGAAAATCTATGAGTCTTTGCGATTGCTTAGCGGTCAGCGATGAAAACTTGCGGGTGCCCGCTTTTAGACTCGGGGGAGCGGGGCGGTGCACCCGCGCCACGCTCCTGTCATGATTTCACACTGTCCAATAGGTCCCTGTGAGCGGACCAAGACGATGCATTGCGACACGCATTGGACCGTCACGGCGTTCATAAGAAATGACTCCAAGGCATTTTAGTCTTGAAAAGGCACAACTAACCGTTTCAAGAGTCAATCCGAGATAATCGGCATTTCGAAACGTGTCATCGGCACAATCACAAAAACGTGAGACTGTGTTTTCTCTGACGTTTGACCATGCCCATTCACAAGATTGAGAATATAAGTCGACACACTTTCTGTTGCCGTTTTTCGTCCGAGAAGAACGGCATGATCATGAGGTGCGCAAATCTGAGCTTCAAGACAATGAACGAGTGAGTTTTCGATGCTTGGTACGTGATTGAGCCATGATCGTTCGAAGATCGAGAGTTTCGTATCGGTCAAAGATTCTGCGACACTGTCATGTCTTTGGTTGGGCGTGACACCGAAAATCGACTCCGATCCTAGCAATTCAAAAATTTGTCGGCGACCATCAGGCAGTAGTTTTGACAGCATCACCTGGCCTGTTTGAATTTTATAAACTGACCGAGCGGGGTTACCCTCATCAATAATCATAGTGCGTGGAGGAACATCCATCGCGCGTCCTACGACATCACCTTGATTATTTAAGGATCTATATAGCTCTATAATAAAACTCTAATCAAGTGAGTAAAGATTGGAGAGGCATTAAAAGCTTGCGGAATAAACAATGCGAACAAGATCGGCTGTATTTCTTGCTCCCATTTTTTCCATGATCCGCGCGCGATGCACTTCAACGGTTCGAGGACTAATTCCTAATTGTCTTCCAGCTTATTTATTTGATGTACCGAGTGCGATCTTTTGTAAAACGTCACGCTCGCGCGGAGTCAAACGATCACCGCCACGGAAATTTGATAAATCAACTTTACTTGCGGGTTCGTTATGATGATCAATAATGGTTTTGATGCGCCCAACAACGGATTCTACCGCACAAGGTTTGGACACGAAATCCGACGCGCTCTTTTTCATGGTACTAACCGCCAATTCGATATCAGGATCATCCGCCATTGTGACAATGGGTGTCATAACCCGTGAACCGAGATCACCGAGAAGATCGGCATGGCTGTTACCCTTCACATGAAAATCAATGAGCAGACAATCAGGCGTGCGTGACAGTATGGCGGCCAGAAGGGAGGGGCCGTCCGAAAAGGAAGTGACTCGATATCCCGCTATTTCAAGGCCCGAGGCCACGGCGCTTCGAAACGCCAAATCATTATCTGCGATATAAACTTCGTGTGCAGCTGCACTTTCTTGTCCCATCGAGGATCTCCCAGCAATACAAGACCGTCATCCGCCTCGATGACAAGGAAGATTCCAACTTGTTTGAATTTTCAGAGCCAACTTGATGCCGAGCAGGGTCAACCCCTCGACACTTTATGAGAGTAAAACGTCGCTCACGCGAATTGGTTGCGTAGTTTGCCGTTCGGACACCTTACGGGAAATAGGCTCCGCATTTTTCCTAGCCGGAAAAGGCAGTGCTTAAGCGATCGACAGCAACTTTAAGATCATCCGGCTTTCTTAAGAAGCACAATCTCAGCCAAGGGTCTTGGCTTTTAGTGAAGGCGGTACCTGGGGCAAGACCCACATTAGCGCGATCAATAAGTGATTTGGCCAAACTCATGGAATCGCTTGTCCCTTCAACTTTGAAATAGAGATAGAAGGCACCCTCAGGAATCATAAAGGAGAGTTGCGGCAATTTGCCAAGGGCATCGCAAACAATCTTACGACCTTCATGCGCACGTGCGATTTGGTGCTCAATAAAATTCTTGCCATGATCAATGGCAGCAATTGCACCGCGTTGTAAAAATGTTGGTACGCCTGATGATGAATACTGAATGAGGTTTTCAGCTGCTTGCGCAAGCGACGGATGACATTCGAGCCACCCGATCCGCCAGCCAGTCATTGCCCAATTTTTTGAAAATGTTTGAACGAAAAGAATTCGATCATCATCATCCATTACATCATGAAAAGAAGGTGCACGCTTTGTGCCACCAAAAACAAATTGAGCATAAATCTCATCAGCGATGATCCAAAGACCATGGCGACGTGCCAGCGACAAAACATCTTTCAATTCTTGCAATGTAGTCGTCCATCCCGTCGGATTAGATGGTGAATTGATGACAATGGCTTTTGTTTTTGGCGTAACGGCTTGAGCCAATCGATCAAGATCAAGAAACCACCGCCCTTTTCGATTTTCACCCGTCAAACCCATTGGCACGTCAACAGGCACAGCGCCAATGGCCATCGCCGCACCGTTGAAATTGGGCCAAGCCGGTGAAGGCACAAGCAGCTCATCGCCTTTTGAGAGAGCCAGACGCATCGCAATTTGCATCGCGTGCATGCCACCAATCGTGCAGAGAAAGCGATCCGGCGAAAACGTCGTTTCATAAAGCGCCGACATGTAACGCGCGATCGCTTCACGAAAAGCCGGTATACCGCGATTAGGCGTGTAGAAGGTCTCGCCGGCGGCTAGCGATCTCGTTGTCGCGTCACTGATGAAAGACGGCGTGGACATATCGCCCTCACCCGCCCAAAGCGGAATGAGGCCTGGCCGACCCCAGCCATAAGTTAAAGCCTCTAGGATGCCGCTTCCGGGAACTCCGATCGCTTCGAGGGAGATGGACGAGATCAGACTGGAATTGTGGATCATCGTTTGACGCCTTTACGAACTTGGACCACGGCTCCTATGTTCCATAAAGCGAAGCTACTTGCCAGAGCGGTTTCGACCTGAAATTGTTTGGCCGATCGTCCCGATTTAAAGGACGGGCTGAAACGCAGGATGGGGACGAAGGCGGATGATTGCAGGTTGGGTCATCATATTGGTGGCGCTTGTCTATCTCTCGGCCCTTTTTACCGTTGCACATTTTGGTGATTTATACGGCGGACGCTTCCTTAAAGGGTAGCTCAGATCAACAATCTATGCGCTAACACTCGCGGTCTATTGCACCTCCTGGACGTTTTTTGGTTCTGTGAGTCTCGCATCTTCAACGGGTCTCGATTTTTTAAGAATTTATCTCGGACCCATTCTTGTGATCGGGTTTGGCCACCGCTTTGTAAAACGGGTTGTTCACCTCACAAAATCGCAGAATATTCTCTCTGTTTCCGATTTTGTTGCTGCCCGTTACGGCAAGAGTTCACGTGTCGCAGCTATCGTCGCTCTGATCGCCGTGATCGGATCCATTCCCTATATCGCTCTACAATTGAAAGCGATTACGATTTCACTCAAAACTTTGCTTGATTCAGTTCCAGACGGCATCGCTGGACTCTCAACGCCGACTCTGGGTGCCTTGGCGTTCGTCGTTGCGCTCGTTCTTGCAGGCTTCACAGTTACCTTCGGCACAAGACATATTGACTCACGCGAACATCATACCGGCTTAACAATTGCCGTGGCTTTTGAATCGGCCATCAAACTTGCCGCGTTTTTGGCGGTTGGTGTATTTGTTGTCTGGGGCATGTTAGGAGGAATCGGACCGCTAATCGAAGTAGTAAAATCGCGCCCAGACATCACGCCCTTGATCGATCGAAGTAATGGCTTTGCCACCATATTCGCAATGAAGCTTTTCTCCTTTTTGATCATTCGCTTCTGCCTCGGCAATTTCAAATGACGATGGTCGAAAACCGCAACGAACTTGATACAAAATGTGCGGCGTGGATGTTTCCCGCCTATCTTATTCTGATCAATATTTTTGTGATTCCGATTGCGCTTGGTTCAAACCTTATCTTTCCGCCCAGAACGATTGATCGCGACATGGCCATCCTCGAATTACCGCTTTAAGTCGGTAATGGTGTCATTGCCTTGATTGTGTTTCTTGGTAGTCTATCGGCAGCAACGGCGATGGTGATTGTCGAATGCGTTGCCCTTGGAACAATGATCTCAAACGATATTGTTATGCTACTCCTGCCAACAAGCCGTAAACTTTTTCATGAGCAGTCGGGTGATCTCGGTAGTCAGATTCTGACAATTCGCCGTATCGGTATTGTCGTTATTCTTCTTCTTGGCCTTGTCTATTTCCAATCGACGAGTGATGCGGCACTAGCCTCAATCGGACTGGTTTCCTTTGCAGCCATTGCTCAAATTGCACCGTCATTCTTTGGTGGACTATTTTGGCGGCGCGGAACCGCGCTGGGAGCGACAGCCGGTTTGCTCGCCGGAACATTCGTTTGGATTTATACGCTTGTTCTTCCCAATCTTGCTAATCCGGCCCTGTTCGGAATTAAGAATCTTTTGCGTTATGGGCCCTTTGGATTTGCTTTTCTAAAACCGACTGCACTTTTTGGCCAAGAGCTTTCAACCATCGCAAATGATGTTTTTTTAGTCTATTGACTAATCTGATATTCTTTATTGCGTTTTCCTTTGTGCGGGCACCAACACAAATCGAACTCATTCAGGCCGAATTTTTTGTCGAAGCCAAAAATCCTCTAACGAATTTTGATTTTCGTTTATGGCGATCCTCAATCACCGTCGGTGATTTGAAAAAACTTGTTGCACGTTATCTGGGTGCAGAACAAACACAGGCGGCTTTTTTTGGCCTATCCGGGCAATTATGGAATAGATGATCAATTAGCCTCGATTGAGATCATCAGATTTGCGGAATTTTAACTCGCCTCTGCGATAGGTACTGCATCATCGCGGCGCATCATTTCAATTCTACTCTCACGAGGCAATGTCACCCGCACTGACGCTCTTCAATTGCTCGATGAAGCCTCTGCTGCGCTCCAACAAAATCGCGAACTGCTTCAAGACGCACTAAATCACGGACATCAAGGTGTCACTATTTTTGATTCCAACCAGACCCTGCTATGTTGGAATCGAGCATTCCAGACTTTATTTGATTTGCCTGATCATATGATTCATGTGGGTACGCCGCTTGAACACATAATTCGTTATAACACGGCAGGTCAATTTTATGGTCCTGGACAAAGCAAGATTTATTTCAGGCGACGCTTAGAAAGTTTTATACGTGACACTCATCCTGTTCAAATTCGTACACATCCTGCCGAACATTGGATCGAAATTCACTCCGAACATCTCGCTGATGGAGGTATTGTTACAACTTATACCAATATTACGGAAATCGTGAAGGCAGAGGAAGATTTATTCTCGGCCTATCAACTTCTTGAAAGTCGAGTACGCGAACGAACCGATGAATTGCTAAGGATTAATCGTGAACTTTTGAACGCCAAAGCAGAAGCTGACGACGCCAATCTTTCAAAGATACGCTTTCTCGCCGCCGCAAGCCATGACATTCTTCAACCCTTAGATGCTGCACGCCTTTATTCGGCAGCTCTACTTGAGAAGGATATATCCTCATCGGACGGGCAGCTCGTTCAAAATGTTGCTACGTCTCTCGAAGTGTTTGAAGAGATTTTAGCAACACTCCTTGATATGTCACGACTTGATACCGGCGCGCAAAAGTCAGAGCTTTCAGATTTTCTAATTGAGCATCTATTCTCTCAATTACGCATTGAGCTTGAACCCAGCGCCAAAGAACAGGAATTAGATCTTCGTTTTGTTCACACGAGTTTGGCGGTTCGATCTGACAAGAGACTTCTGCGTCTTATGATTCAGAATTTAGTCTCCAATGCGATCAATTACACACCTTAGGGACGTGTTCTGGTTGGATGCCGGCGGCGAAGTTCGGTTATTTCGATCGGCATTATTGATACAGGTATCGGAATTCCACGAGACTAAAGAAAGGCTATTTTCGAGGAGTTCAGGCGACTTGATGAAGGTACGAAAGTCGCGCGCGGATTGGGACTTGATCTATCGACCATTGAGAGAACTTGGCGATTGCTCAAGCATCTCTTGAAACTTCATTCGGATGTCGGACGCGGATCGCATTTCTCGATCGATGTTCCCCTCTCGGGAAAAACTATAAAAAAATCGACGGATATGGGTCCGTGTGGACAACAGATTTGGATTCCGAATGGTCTACCGATTCTTGTCATTGATAATGACGAGATGATTTTGGAAGGTATGAAACTTCTAATGTCCGGATGGGGATTGAAGATCTATACAGCCAAAGATGGTGCCATAACACTAAAAGAATTTGAACAATCGACAACTCAATATTCCCTTATCATTGTCGATTATCATTTGGACTACGAGATAGGACTTGATGTTATCCAATCCTTGCGTGAAAAATTTGGCCTCGATCTTCCTGCAATATTATTGACGGCTGATCGGTCAAAACTTGTTCGTGAGCGAACGCAAGCCGAGGGTATTTTCTTCTTCATAAATCTATGAAGCCAGCATCTCTACGGTTCGTAATTATGCAATCCGTATTAGCCATGAAAACACGAAGCTCAGCAGCCGAATGGATCATCTCTTCTTAATTATAGAAACGCCCGGAGATATCGGCCATCGCTCTCAAATTTTTTGGAATTGAAAAACGCTTACCATAGCGCTTCTGTAATGCTTCACATTTCTGATTAAAGATTTTAACACCCATACCGTCGATCATCGACAAAGGGCCACCGGTGTGGGGCGCAAAGCCGAAGCCAAGAATGGCGCCTACATCAGCTTCACGCGCATCGAGCACAATATTTTCATCCATTGTTCGCGCGGCTTCAAGCGCTTGGGTTGCCAGCAGGCGGAACTTTGCTTCCTCGATATCAAGATGATAGATGTTTTGTGAATTTTTATGAAATTCTTTAAGACCAACCCATAAACGTTTGGGTGCACCAGGCGCATAATCATAAAAGCCCCTAAAATTTTTGCGACCAAAGCGCTGATGTTTCTCGACGAGAGACGTGATGATTTCAGCTTGCGCCGGATTAATTGCGTTTTCGCCCAAGGCAGAGCGGGTCGCGGTGATGATACGGTGGATGAGATCAAGTGCCACTTCGTCGGAAAGGGCGAGAGGTCCCACCGGCATGCCAGCCATACGAGCGACATTTTCAATAAAGGCAGGAGGATAACCTTCAGCCAGCATGAGATGGCCTTCAAGAAGATAATTCAGAACGCAACGATTGGCGAAAAAGCCACGGGCATCATTGACGATGATCGGTGTCTTGCTGATCAACCGCGAATAGTCAAAGCCAACTGCAAGCGCGCGCTCACTTGTCTCTTTACCTTTGATCAATTCAACGAGCCGCATTTTATCAACCGGTGAGAAGAAGTGAATTCCAAGAAAATCATTTTTATTTTTTAACGCCTCAGCCAATTCAGAAATCGGCAAGGTTGATGTGTTTGAAGCAAGAATGGCGTTAGGGTTAAGATGGATTTCAATCGTTGAAAGCGTTTTCGCTTTAAGTGCCGGATCTTCAAATACAGCTTCAATGACGAGCTCGCATTCCGAGAGTGTAGAATAACTGTCAGCTGCGATGAGATTATTTGCAGTTTCGCTTTGAGCAACATCTTCTGGCTTTGTTTTCAGACGTTTTGCGATTGTGGCAAGCGCTTGATCACGGCCCTTTAGAGCAAGATCAATGGTCTGATCGATCATAATGACTTTCAAACCCGCCAGCGCCGACACGCTGGCAATCCCTGCGCCCATAAAACCTGTGCCGACAATACCGATTGTTTTTAATTCCGATTTTTGAATTGATGCCGGGCGGCGCGCACCTTTGTTGAGAGCCTGCGTTGACACGAAAAGCGAACGCACCATGGATTTGGCTTCGGTGGTCCGAAGGATATTGGCAAACAAACGGTTTTCAATTTTCAGTCCAAGATCAAACGGAACCTGCAAACCTTCATAGACCGCCTGTAACAATGCGCGGGCTGCCGGATAATTGTCGTATGTTTCCTTCCTGCAAATGGCGCTTGCCATCGGCCACACCATCATTCCGCCTTTGGAATAAACAGGACCTGAGGGAAGTTTATAATATTCACGATCCCAAACTTGAACAGCGGAGCCGCCGGTCAAAATGAAAGCTTTCGCTCGCTCAATGAGTTCACTTTTTTTGGCTATGGCATCAACGAGTCGATATTTGAGTGCTGTTTCTGAGTTAATAAGGTCACCCTTAAGCATCATCAAAAGTGCGTCAGCGGTCTGCGCGAGGCGCGGCATACGTTGCGTTCCGCCAGCGCCAGGGAATATACCAATTTTTATTTCAGGTAACCCGACTTTACTTTTAGAATCATCAACCATCACGCGATAATGGCAGGCAAGTGCCAATTCGAAAGCGCCGCCAACACATGTACCATGAAGAGCGATTGCAAAGACTTTGCCGCAAGTTTCAAGCTTGCGATAAATACGACTCATATAGCTTGAAGCGGAAATGAGGGCTTTGGTATCCGCGCTTGTGATTTCGTTTCTACTTTTCGATTGTGCCTGATCGATGAGTTTATTGATGAGACCGATATCAGCGCCACCAGAAAAACTATCAGCTTTGCTCGACGAAATCACACAGCCCTTAATGGCATCTGTTTTGGCAACATAATCCACAACTTGATCGAGCTCATCGAGTGTCTTTTCAAGAAAGACATTCATTGACTTTTCAGGCATGTCCCATATGAGATGTGCGATCTGATCTTGATCAATATCATAACGGAATTGGGTCAAAGTAGGAGCCATAATGTTTTTCCCTTAAACCCGCTCGATAAGTGTGGCTGTGCCCATACCGGCACCAATGCATAATGTAATCAATGCACGCTGTTTTTGAGTGCGCTCAAGCTCGTCAAGTGCCGTTCCTAAGATCATCGCGCCCGTTGCGCCAAGCGGATGTCCCATCGCGATGGCGCCCCCGTTAGGATTCACTTTTTGAGGATCAAGATCGAAGGCTTGAATGTAGCGAAGCACTACAGAGGCAAAAGCTTCATTTACTTCAAAGAGATCAATATCATTGATCGTATAGCCTGATTTATTAAGAAGCTTCTTTGTGACATCGACGGGACCAGTCAGCATCAAAGCGGGATCAGATCCGATATTGGCGAAGGCTCGAATTCTTGCACGCGGTTTTAAACCCAAGCGTTTACCGATATCAGCCGAGCCGATAAGCACAGCAGCTGCGCCATCAACAATGCCAGATGAATTTCCAGCATGATGGACGTGATTGATAAATTCGACATCAGGATGCGCTTGCAAAGCCACTGCGCCAAAGCCGCCTTGTTCGGCGAGTGTCGCGAATGAAGGCTCTAAACCTGCGAGTGTTTCAACTGTCGTCGTGGATCGTATATGTTCATCATGATCAAGAAGAACAAGGCCATTCACATCCGTCACAGGCGCGATTGACTTGATAAATCGTTTATCTTGCCAGGCTTTCGAGGCGCGCTTTTGACTCTCGGCCGCGTAGAGATCAACCGCGTCGCGATCAAAACCATATTTTGTTGCTATCAAATCTGCAGAGATGCCCTGAGGCATGAAATAGGCGGGAATCGCAATCGACGGATCAACAGCCCAAGCACCCCCCGAAGCTCCGATGCCAACGCGGCTCATGGATTCAACACCGCCGGCAATCGCGAGATCTTGTTGCCCCGCAATAATCTGGCTCGCAGCAAAATTGACGGCATCGAGTCCCGAAGCACAAAAGCGATTGATCTGCACGCCAGGGACAGTCACGCCATACCCCGCCACGAGGGCTGCCGCGCGAGCAATATCGCCTCCGGCTTCGCCAACAGGGTCGACGCAGCCCAAAACGACATCATCGATCAAAGCATGATCGAAAGCGTTGCGCTGGTTTAGGGCTTTGAGAACATGGGCCGCGAGCGCGAGGGCGGTGACTTCGTGCAAGGACCCGTCTGGTTTACCGCGGCCGCGAGGCGTTCGCACTTGATCATAGATAAACGCTTCGCGCATTGTCCCTCCGGCTCGTTCCAGTCTCACTGTCCCCTTTGGGGGACAGTGTATTAGGAACCTACCCCCGAGGGAGAGGGGCATCAATGAATAAGCCGTGATCGATTTCAGGCGGTGCGTTGCATCGACTTCAAGCGGCTGATTGCTTTGTCGATTTCAGCCTTCTGGTGCTCGAGCTGGGTCAATTGCTGCGTAATTTGCGTTTTTGTCAGCTTCAAAGCCTTCGGCTTGCCGCCGCTGTCTTTACCCATCAAATCGAGAATTTCTGTAAGCGTGAAGCCAAGACGCGTGGCATTGATGACTTCCTGGACACGAGCGCGGGCCGTCTCATTATAAAGACGGGTCAAACCCGAACGCTTCGGCTTAATGAGACCCCTGTCTTCATAAAATCTCAGAGTGCGAAGGGTAACACCAAATTCCCGGGACAAATCACCAATCGTGTAGAAATGCTCATCATGTTTTCCCACCTTGGCTTTTTTGGCTCCCGCAGCGCGGGCGGTGGAGGAACGCTTTGCTAATGCAGACGCTTTTGGCACTGGACTACTCCTAACAAATATAACTTAAAGACACAACAAAAGCCAACACACGCTAGGGATTGTCTGATTTTTCCTTTACGTCAACTAAAAATTAACTATGTTCATAATTGACTTCAGGTAGTCGTTCTTCGGCGCGGAGGATCGTTTCGTAGTGATTTTTTTGAGCATTTTCATGACCAAAGGTAAGATAATACGCCCGCCCTTCGCCGGTTAATCTCAAACTGAGATAGAATTTACCTAAAATTAACCTTGAAATTCCAATAGTTTAAAAGATTTTCTGGGTTTGGAGGCCAATCCTGAAGGCGTCCATCGCGAGCATGGTAGCAACCGAGGTACCTATGTCAGAACCCGTGTCTACACCAAAGAGTTCGGGGACGATTTCAGGTTTTAATACGACACGAATGCATAGCTCTATTGACCTCGAAGCAGTATCTGCCGCGTCTTTATCCGCGTCGAAAACTCGCGAAATTGATCATTTCGAATCAGCTTATCGCGTTCTCGAGCACTTGCGACGTCGAATTGGTTAGCTCTACGGAACAAGTAATTATGGTCAAACTTTATCGCGCGTGGGGTTGGTCCTTATTACACTTGAAGCCTGCATCGTGCGCTTAAATCTGGGACATCAAGCGATTAATCAATCACCTAGTCTTATGGCAATTATTCGTGAAATTGATAAATGTTGCGTGGTGATCGAAAATGAAACAAAAATCAAAAACAGTGAAAAAGAGTCGGATTGGTCTCCTCTAATCAAGCTTCTTGAAAATGATAATTCAAGCCATGCAAAATCACGCGAACCGATCGAACATCTCATCGATATTCTACTGCAACAAATTGCTAAATTGACCGTTGAGAAAAAAGAGAGACACCAGGGTCTGACGGATCAAGTGACTACCCTGCGTGATCTTCAACTTTCAGAGAATAGAAAACTTTTTGCCTCCCTCGGCGCACTGCACGCAACGATCGAACGATGTATCGATCGACTATCGCGTGTTGAATATGGTCTTATGGAAGCGCGCAGCATTGAGACCAGTTCAGCCATCGCCAATTGGCCGCAGAGCATGCAAAGTGTTAGCCTTGCTATTGGTACAGGCGATGAGCCGCCGCCGCTATCGATTGACCCTCGCCGCGCGCTGGCAATCGCTCGGGGAGCCGGTAAAAATGCTGGCGTAGATCCAACGAAAATCCAATAACGAGCTAAAAAGACCCTCAAAGGTTGCGAAGCGGTTGTTTTTTCTGGCATTCGTAATCCTGAATAGAGTCAGGAGGGCGACGTGACGATCAATTGGATGGAATTTTCGCCGATAGAGAGCTTTGCCGGCGGATTATTGATCGGGTTGGCCGCGGCCGTGTTTATTCTCTTCCATGGCCGGATCATGGGGGTGAGCGGAATTGTGGGTGGTCTTTTGCAATCATCAAAAGCGGATCGCAGCTGGCGGCTCAGTTTTCTGGCCGGACTAATCCTCGCCCCACTCATCGCAAAATTTGCAGGAATCGCCCCTGCCATTCGAATCGAGCAATCGATGATTTGGCTGGTTGTGGCAGGACTTCTTGTCGGCTTCGGAACAAGCCTAGGTAGCGGATGCACGAGCGGACACGGCGTCTGCGGGATCGCGCGACTGTCTCCCCGTTCCATCACTGCTACAATCATCTTTATGGCATTCGCGATGCTCACTGTGTGGCTGATGAATAAAGTTCAGGCGGGTGCGTGATGATAAAAAGAGTCGGTGAATTTCTTGTCGGATTGATTTTCGGCTTTGGACTTTTGCTCAGTGGCATGACAGATACTGCGAAAGTTATCGGCTTTCTTAATGTTACAGGCGCGTGGGACCCCTCGCTCGCTTTCGTAATGGGCGGTGCGGTTCTCCTCTCCTTCTTTGCCTTTCGAGTTTCGAGAAATTGGAGGTCGAGCCTGTTTGGACGAGTGATCATTCTCTCTGATCTCAAAATGATCGACATGAAACTCATCATCGGAAGTGCCATATTTGGAATCGGTTGGGGACTTTCAGGGTTTTGTCCGGGACCCGCCATTGCATCGCTTACGAGCGGTGAAATCAAATCATTCATTTTTGTCGCAGCAATGCTGATCGGAATGGGTCTTGAGACATTGTCGCAGCGCATGCGGCAGGTCGCTTGATATGTTCGACATCATCCTCCCGATTGCGGGCGTTTTGGTAAATGTGGCTGTCATCGCCGGCATCGGACTTCTTATCGGCATCATCTCTGGACTGTTTGGTGTCGGTGGCGGCTTTCTCATGACGCCGCTTCTGATTTTTCTCGGTGTGCCTCCAACAATTGCGGTTGCAACCGGCTCAGCTCAATTGGTGGCTTCTGCAAGTTTTGGAACCACGACTGCCTGGCGCGCTGATCTAATCGATAAAACACTAACGATCTATCTGTTGATCGGCGCGATGACAGGGACTGTCCTTGGTATAGGTATTTTCAATCTTTTAAATAAAGTGGAACAATTCGATCTTGTTGTCGGTTGGTCTTATGTCATTCTTCTTGGTAGTATCGGTGCCTTGATGCTGATAGAAAGTATAAAATCTTTCCGTACAGCATTACAAAACGATATCGACGAAAAACCCGCTACAAATCGGCTCCATCAATGGTTATCTCGTCTTGGATCGCAACGCTATTTCCATAAATTTGATGTTTCGATCAGCCTCCCCCCCCTTCTCCTTCTCTCTATCTGTATTGGTTTGATCGGTTCGGTCTTGGGTGTCGGCGGCGGTTTTATGTTTGTGCCGGCTTTGATTTATTTTTTCCAATTACCGACTCGCGCCGCCGTGGCCGCGTCTCAAGTTCAAATCTTTTTCACGATGATCATCGCAACAATTCTTCACGCAATTTATAATCACGCGATTGATCTTGTTCTCGCCGTTCCGCTCATTATTGGTGGTGTATTCGGGGCGCATATCGGCACAGTTATCGGACATTATGTTAAAGGAGCCCGCTTTCGATTGACTTTGGCATTGCTGATTATAGGCGTCGCTTTGAGATTTTTATATTCCTTGGTCAGCGCTTTCTTTTCTCAAAAGCAAGATTTGGTCACTAACAAAATATCTTTGTCAGCGCTACCCCCTTGGGAGGGATGGATTGCACTCGTCGCTCAACATAATTCTTTTCTTTATGGAATAGCGACGGCTTTACTCGCGGTACTTGCGGGCTTTGGTGCCTCATTTATTTTTGGCCTAAAAACGTCGCCCAATTAATCAGCTAAGAGGCTTTTCACTCCGAGATTATACAGTCGGTCTCGTCCCAAAATGACGACGCGCCGATCCTCTGTCGACATAAATCCTTTATATATCGAGTCGAGACAGTTTAATCCGCCACTCAAAGCACCCATGGCTGGAAGCACACATTGCATTTTAGAAAGATAAAAACAACGGCGTCTGATTACGCGTCCCTTGAGCTTTACCTTTGCAACCGGGTGTAAATGTCCGCATATTTGAGGAAGATTTTCATTTTCAACAGGTTCGTGACGAAACACGACACCGTCAATAATTATTTCCGAGTAAAATGAGAGACCGTCGACCTCCAAGATAGATTCGTCATGATTGCCGATTATAAAATTTGTTTGGCAGTTTGTAATGATGTTTCGAAGGATATCGCGATCTTCTCTTTGCATACGGGATGGCCCGCGAGAATCATGCCACGTATCACCGAGGCAGATAAATTGATCCGGTTGATATTTTTTGATGATATTTTGTAGCCGAATAAGCGTATCACGCGAATCGAAAGGTGGGAGAGCTGATCCTCTCTTTTCATGGAGCGTTGTTGCCTTTTCAAAATGGAGGTCAGCTACGATCATAATTTTATGTTGAGGCAAATAAAGCGCGCCGCTACGATCCATTTGAATGGCGAGATGACCAATATGAAACAGTGAGTCTTGATGTGGTCTCATTTGAATGAAGACAAAGCCTCAGCAAGATAATCAGCTTCGGCTTCAGCAAGAAGAGCTTCAACACCTTCGCCATAGACGGCTTCGCGACCGATCTCCAAAATCATCGCGATCGACAACGGTGATAATTTTTCTAGATTTTTGAAAATAATATTTCCCGATAAGCGTTTGAGTGTTTCATTGAGTCGCGTAAGGTCAAGCATTTCATAAGCTGCGTCTGCGCGCGCTGCTTCAAGAAGAACATGGTCCGGCTGGTAGCGACGCAGAACGTCATAAATCAAATCGGAAGAAATTATCAGACTCCGCGTTTTTCGTCTTTCGCCAGGCAACTGCTTCTCAATCAGACCCGAAATGATTGCACAATTGCGGAATGCCCGCCGCATAATCGAGCTTTCCTCAAGCCACGCCTCGAGATCATCGCCTAACATATCTTCCGCTAAAAGCTTGCTCAAGACATGGGGATTTTGTTCAATGGCTGCTCCCATATCTTCGACGGCCCAAATGGCTAGGCCATAATCATTACAAACGAAACCGAGTGGTTTCAGATCTAACCGCTCAAGGCGCTTTGTCAGTAACACTCCCAAAGTCTGATGCGCGAGACGTCCTTCAAAGGGATAAAGAACCATATAGAATTTCCCGCGTTCAGGAAAACATTCGACGAGAAATTGGTCTTTCTTCGGTAGAATTGATTTGTCCTTTTGCCACGACAGCCATTCGGAAACTTCTAAGGGCAAGAGCGTCCAGGATTTCGGCTGTGCAATGATTTCACGCACACGCTTTGCGAGATAAGTGGATAATGGGAGGCGTCCACCCGAATAGACAGGGATTTTAGGTGATGATGATTGCGACGCACGGGAAACAATAACTTCATTTCTTTGAAATGATTCAAATTTCACAACTTCGCCACCAAAAAGAAACGTATCGCCTGGAACGAGATTTTCGGCAAAATAATCTTCGATTTGACCAAGTTTGCGACCGCTTGCGCGAATTTGACCCGAACCACTTCGATAGCCGAACTTAACAGTGATCATTGTGCTTTCGATGATCGTACCAATATTCATGCGATATCTAAGGGCCACTTTATCATGACTGACACGCCAAATATCGTCCGATCCTTTTTTCAACCGTGCGAAATTGTCATAAGCGCGAAGCGCATATCCCCCGGTTGCAACGAGATCTAGAACGCGATCAAACCTCTCACGATCCAAATGACGATAAGCATAAGCACTGATGACCTCTTGATAAAGAGCATCTGCGTTAAATCCACCGGCACAGGCTATACCCAAAATATGCTGAGCCAGAACATCAAGGGATAGAGTTCTAAGCGCCGAAGTATCTTGTTCTTTATCGGCAACAGCGCCAAGCGCAGCTTGGCATTCAAGCGATTCAAACCGATTGGCAGGAACAAGAAGCGCCACAGAGGGTTCATCGAAACGGTGATTTGAACGCCCGATCCGTTGCATCAACCGGCTTGATCCTTTTGGGGCTCCCACATTGATAACGAGATCAACATCACCCCAGTCGATACCGAGATCGAGCGTGGCTGTACATACAATTGCTCGCAATTTTCCATTGGCCATTGCCGCTTCGATTTTTCGTCTTTGTTCCCTATCGAGTGAACCGTGATGAAGCGCGATGGGTAATCCTTGATCATTGATTTTCCAAAGCGCTTGAAACACGAATTCAGCCTGCATCCGTGTGTTTACAAAGACAAGTGACATTTTATGCGCGTTGATCGCGCCGTAAATTTCTACCATTGAGGAGAACGCGGTGTGACCGGCAAGCGGCAAGCGGGTCTCGGAGGTGAGGATGCGGATATTAGGCTTTACGCGTTCTTCGACCTCGATCAGTTTTGCGAATTTATTGGAAGAAGATTGTGAGACAAGATACGCACAAAGTTCATCCTTGTTGCGCACCGTTGCCGAAAGTCCAATGCTTACAAAAGTCGGCGCATGGGCGCATAACCGCGTGAGCGCTAGGGAGAGTAATTCACCTCGCTTTGTCGGCGCGATTGCATGTAATTCGTCAATGATGATGAATTTGAGATCACCAAATAATTTGTTGGCATCGCGATGAGCGAGGAGAAGCGATACTTGCTCAGGTGTTGTAAGTAGAATATCCGGAGGTCTCTGCACTTGCTTTACGCGTTTCGATTGGGGCGTGTCGCCGGTTCTCGTTTCAACGCGAATATCAAGACCGATATCCTTAATTGGAAATTCAAGATTGCGTTCAATATCGACTGCAAGTGCCTTTAAGGGCGAGATATAAAGCGTGTGAAGCGATTGAGGAACGAGGCCTCTCTGCCGACCTGCTAAATCAACAAGACTTGGCAGAAAGCCAGCCAGAGTTTTACCGGCACCTGTCGGCGCAATCAGAAGCGTATGCTCGCCCTCACGCGCATTGTTCAATAACTCAAGCTGATGCGGATGGGGCGCCCAGCCACGCCTTTGAAACCAGTCGGAAAAAAGTTCCGGCAATTGATAGAAATTTTGGACGCGCGACATAGGAAAAAGCAAAGCGCGTGAATTCGGAAACGTCAAGCACATGAAAAAAAGGCGCCCGCCGGACACCCTTTTTCACTTAAATCGCGACAATCAAGCGCAGAAGATTACCGCATCGTTGGGATCACGAATTCCACGCCATCCTTGATGCCTGACGGCCAACGCGAAGTCACGGTCTTGGTTTTGGTATAAAAGCGGAAAGCATCGGGACCATGTTGATTCAAATCGCCAAAGCCTGAACGCTTCCAACCGCCGAATGTGTAATAAGCAAGCGGCACCGGGATCGGCACATTCACGCCCACCATGCCAACCTGCACCTTAGAAGCGAAGTCGCGCGCAGCATCACCATCGCGAGTATAGATCGCAACACCGTTGCCATATTCGTGATCATTGGCGAACGCCAAACCTTCATTATAATCTTTTGCACGCACAACGGAGAGAACAGGTCCGAAAATTTCTTCCTTATAGATACGCATGTCTTTTGTAACATTGTCGAAAAGACAGCCGCCCATATAGAAGCCTTTTTCATAGCCTTGGAGTTTGAAATTGCGTCCATCAACTTTAAGCGTCGCGCCTTCTTTCACGCCAAGATCAACATAGGATTTCACTTTGTCGAGATGCGCCTGCGTGACAAGCGGACCGAAATCAGCCGCCGGATCGAGTGATGTGCCGACCTTTAAGCTCTCAACTCGTGGAATCAGTTTCTCAATGAGTTTGTCTGCGGTGGCTTTGCCAACGGGAACCGCCACCGAAATCGCCATGCAGCGTTCGCCCGCCGAGCCATAACCCGCGCCCATCAACGCATCAACGGCCTGGTCCATATCGGCATCAGGCATAATGATCATATGATTCTTGGCGCCACCAAAACATTGCACACGCTTTCCGGCAGCTGTTCCGCGCGTGTAAACATATTCGGCAATTGGTGTTGAGCCGACAAAACCAACCGCTTTGATATCTGGATCATCAAGGATCGCATCAACGGCTTCTTTGTCACCTTGCGCAACATTCAAGATGCCTGCAGGCAAGCCAGCTTCAACAAAGAGTTCAGCGAGACGAAGAGGCACACCCACATCGCGCTCTGAAGGTTTCAGAATAAATGCATTACCACATACGATGGCCGGGGCACATTTCCAGAGCGGGATCATGGCGGGAAAATTGAAAGGTGTAATACCTGCAACAACACCGAGCGGCTGGCGCAACGAATACATATCGATGCCGAGGCCAGCGCCATCAGTGAATTCGCCTTTGAGCATATGCGGCGCGCCAATACAGAATTCGACAACTTCAAGTCCACGTTGAATATCGCCCTTCGCATCGGCGATTGTCTTGCCATGTTCTTTTGCAAGGAGTTCAGCAAGCGAGTCATATTCCGCATTAACGAGTTCAAGAAATTTCATCAACACACGTGCGCGGCGCTGCGGATTGGTGGCGGCCCAAGCGGGCTGCGCGGCTTTCGCATTTTCAACGGCGGCGCGGACTTCAGCTTTTGAAGCGAGCGGAACTTTTGAAGCGACTTCGCCGGTCATCGGCCAAACTGCATCGGCGAAGCGGCCCGACGTGCCCTTCACATGTTTTCCGCCGATATAATGGGTGAGCTCTTGAACCATCACATAATCTCCCGAAGTTACGCTTTGACTTAATTTAAAAATTCCATACGCCGCCTCGCTACTCGAAAGCAAGCGCTAACGGGCCGGTGTTGACGTCCACCCGATATGGGCGTGGTCCTTTGACATCGTAAACTTCCACGATTTCTTCGGGCCCGCCATAACATTGAGATAATAAAGATCGAATCCATGCGGCGCTGCGACCGGATGGAACCCCTTTGGAACCAAAACAACATCGCCGTCACGAATCGCTATGCTTTCATCAAGCGTACCATCATCTGTATAGACGCGTTGCAAGCCGAAGCCGCTCGGTGGACTGAGGCGATGATAATAGGTTTCCTCAAGATAGGTTTCGTGTGGATAATAATCCGTATCATGCTTATGCGGCGGGTATGATGACCAGTGACCGCCAGGGGTAATCACTTCAATAACCAGAAGTGCTTCTGCATAAAGCGATGTATCAGGAAGAATATTACGAACATAACGAATATTTGTACCTTGTCCGCGCGTCTCTTGCGCAATGTCTGTGGGCGCGATTACACGCGGTTCAAACGTCTGTTTGGCCTGCGCTTTACAAATCGCAATCTCCAAAACGGTAATGACTTTGACCTTGTAGTTTGATTGGCATGGTGCATAGACGGACCAAGGCAGACCGTCAAAAACATTTGTGAGCTCACCTAATATGCCAAATGATTTTTGATTGACCGAGATCTCGGCTTTACCGGAAAGGATCACAAGGCAAAGCTCATTCGACCCCGCACTCTCACTCATCTCTTGATCAGTAGTGAGATGAAAAACTTCAAAGCCAACATAGTGCCACTGTGCCGATTCCGACGTGACCGACAAAACGCGTCCGCGAGGATCAGGCTTTGAAGAATGAATGAGAAGATCAGACATAAAGCAATTCCTTTTCACTTATCCGTTTTCAAATCTTTTCCCACGCCGTAACGAGACTTGAAAAAGATTGCGCCATCGCGTCGACGGCTTGAGAATCCGTCATTTTATTTGCGAGCCATTGCCGAGCCGGTTCGGCAAAAATGGTTCGTCCAATCGCAAAACTCTTCACCAAATTATGGGCTTTTGCGAGCGCAAAAGCATCGATCAATTACGCTTCCGGTGCATTAAGACCGAGAACCATTATCCCACGACATAAGGGATCATTCGTCGTGATCATCTTTTCAATCTGTATCCAAGCTTGTGGACTTAGCTGCGCTTCAAGCTTCCACCAATCTGGTTTTTTAATTGATAGAAATGTTCAATGACTGAAGCTGTGGAATCATCTTTTAACGCTCCATGTTTACCACAGATGATCTCAATCAAAAGCTCGCGCCCAAGTTTATGAGCTGCGTCATGTAACCGCAATAATTCGCGATCTTGTTTTTCTCTGAGTTCAACCGGATCATCGGGATGATAAAAGCACAAACATTTGATGATGTGATTAACCGGCCATTCGATAAGCTTTGCAGCAAGCGAACCACCCCCTTCAAAATCAAGT
>Ga0194115_10001137_pt1 | contig 35160 bp, 42 predicted proteins | sample TA2MahsurfametaG_3_FD_148656 | JGI IMG/M metagenome (GOLD analysis project Ga0194115, IMG submission 148656) | Freshwater microbial communities from Lake Tanganyika, Tanzania - TA2015002 Mahale S4 surface | ecosystem: Environmental > Aquatic > Freshwater > Lake | place: Tanzania: Lake... | reverse complement strand
AATAAGAGTAAACAGCTTTTGAGATGGCTTGTCTTGTAGTCCATTTAGCCCATCATATCGCATACCCTTGATACCTGCTACAACCGGATTAGATGTATCAAGGGAGTCAACCCACTTATAGTCTTTATATACGGCAAACTCTTGAGGTAGGCCGCAACCTAATAGGTGATGAGGTTTATCTTGATTGATGATATTATTCTCAAGAAGCATCTCAATCATCTTACGACGACCCAGCATATAGTAATGGTATTGAGTAGGCATCTTACCAAACATACTCTCTGATATAAAGAATGAATAATCAAACGAGATGGCAACCTTATCAACTAAAGGTTCCACCTCAAGATAGCATTGCGCAATCTCTTCAATAGACTTGCCTTGCACTACACCAATAGTCTTAGCTGGGTGATCAAAGTCCCAATCCTTAACATACTTAACGGTAGCCTCTGCATCTTCAAGTACGTCGGGAATAATATACCAGTCCGGGTTAAGATCAACAATCCACTCTTTATACTTGTCTGGATCAAAAGAGGTGCCTAGTTCAAAGATAGAGTTATCGAGAAGTACCTCGCGCCCCTGCTTCTTAGCTTTTTTAAATTTATTTCGATAGCTTGTATTCTCATCAAGAAGATGAACCAAAGCATAGTCATAGTCAGTCATCATTTGCACTTCATCAAATAGTGCAATAGGAGCTTCGTGTGCTATTTTAATCATTTGTTACCTCATATTAGTGTGCATAAAATCTGGCCAGTCTTCTCGTCTAATTCTATACCCATAGTCATCTTTAATCAATCTCTTTTTATTTTCGTCGCTAGACATCCAATTGATGAGGTCAGTTTTAGAATACATAACGTAAACATCACCCTTAGGACCTAGATGCATAAAGTGAGTATTAACCTTTTCAGGTTTAAAGAATTCTTCTTTAATAGTAATATACCAATAACTACGATCTCTATTCCAGTAAAGGCCCGTCTTACCAGACTTGACATCTATAGTTCTTATCTTATCGCCAACTACAGTTAAGTCGACTCCCAGAAGCTGCATCAAAGCATCCTCTGAGTGGTCGACTATACTTTTAGGCGACATAATCTCAGTGAGCAGTTTAATAGCGTTTTGCTCTCCTCGCTCACCAATAGCTCCGCTATTGCCATGCTTGTCTACATTCGATTTCTTGAATGAGTACCACACAGCCTTTCTTATATCATCATTATAAGGAGACTTGATCACTTGAGTCATTATGAACATACCTTTCATAGAATGATTATTATAATCACTCCCATAATAAAAATCCACTCCATAACCGTAAAGTTACAATTGTATTTTACATACAGGTCGTAAATACGATCACGGAGTGAGGGCTTGTACATTAGTAGTTCTTCTTTGGAAGTTCTGACATACGAAGTTGCTTTTGCCAACGTTTTACTGCGGCTGCTTTTTGACGCTTTCTTTTTGCAGATGGCTTTTCGTAGAACTCTTTCTCTCTTAGATCATTGAGAGTGCCTGCTCGTTCAGTCTTCTTTTTAAAGCGTCTAAGCATTACCTCAAACGGAACCTCTTTCGGAGGTGAATCGTGTCTTGTAAAACGTTTTAGTTTCATATATCTCCTATTTTATTGATTCAGATGAATCTGGTTTATCTTTATCGAGCCTTAGCTCGGTGAATACAGGAAGAAACAAACTTTCTTGTCCTGTGTTTCGATCAGCAATCCTGGCGTTGTACTTGATTGCGACAATCTTGCCGACAGTCTCTTCTCGTGTATAAAGAGTTCTTTGAGCGTCTGTGAAGCCAGTTCCGACCCCAACCTTAACTTTACCGTCGCTTGATTCGCAAATGATAGCTCCGAGCTTACCTGCATTTTTACCTGTTCCTTCTTCCCAGTCGGTTACGATAAGATCACATTCAAGTTCACCCTTGAATTTAATCTGATGCTTTACTCGTTTATTTTCCCATACACCATTCTTATCTTTAAGAATAATACCTTCATGTCCATTGCCAAGCAACTCTTGAAACAACTCTTTTGCTTGTTCTAAACTATCGACCGTTTGACTATAGACGATATGTATCTTCTTTGGCAATTTATTATCCTTCCAAAGCTTGTTGATAGGCTCAAAACGACTCTCGTATGAGACATTGTAGGCACCATCTTTAAACTCTTTCAGAGGAATACAATCCCATAATGAAGCGTGCACCATGGCAGCTTCCTTGGCACTCATAGTGCCTTTTTGTGCTTTAGAAAGAATACCGTTACCGGTCTGACGATCGGCAAACTGAATGTCGTCTGGATACATGATCATTAGTTCACCATCAAACACTACACTATCATTACCTATAAGAGATGCTAGCTCGATAAACTCGCTCTCAAGGTTGCCGCCTAGGTCCATTACCTTACCATTACGGGAACGAAAGGTAACTCCGTTATTGGTAACGATAGCATTAAAGCGCATACCGTCCATCTTCATTTGTGCGTAGGCAGGATACTTCATCTTACTAACGTTACGCTCTTCATATTGAGAGCATAGCATGCAGGGATATTCTTCTACAAGCCCAGACCAAATCTTATTAGCGGTAGCTTCTTGTACCCCGCAACGAAGATCTCTCTTTACTACTCGTTCAACAACCTCTGCATCGTCGGCAACGAGAGAAGATAGCAGCTTAGTTAGATAATCAATAGCTGCATTACCGGTAACCTGGCGGGTAGATAGCATGTTAAGACTATCTAGAACGGAGTCAAGAGAGTCAGCTTGGTTATCGGCTGCAGGAGTATACTTTGGAATCTTACGAATATAGAACTGCGTGTATGGATCGAGTGCATACTTGATAACACGTTTCAACAGCTCATTATTTTCGTTTGCGCGTAGGATGCTCTCTTTCTCATTACGAGAAGAAGTACCCTCGAGCTGTTTTAAAATAGAAAGTGTAGTCATATTGTTCCTTAAACCTTGAAACCCTGTCCTGCGAGCATATAGTTAGTCAGCTTCTGAAGCATGGTATCTTTAGATTTCATTTTATTAAATGCTTCGACAAATGTAAACTTTGTTTCTTTCTTACCGTGACTAGCTTCCACTTCTGCAATACAGAATTGTCGAAAGCCGTCTACAGTCATATCGTTATAGTTCTTAAACATGCGCTCAAATCCGGTATCACCGAACTGATCGTTCTTAACTCGAGACTTAGATGTGTGTTGTGTAGCGAGTTGCATATTAGCGACCTCCAGTTTGTTGTACGTGAGCATTTACGCCCCAAAGCATAATCATAAGACCGATTGCTGACTTAACAATAGTCTCCCAAAGTGGTACTACGATACCTTGCATGGTGTTAAAGTCATCATGACCGATTGCACCAAACACTACTAGGAAGCCTAGCGCGATACGAATTGAACCTTTCATAGGAACCTCTCTACGATATATTGTTTAGCTGCACGAGTATTAGTAAACTTGTTACCGTTAACTACGATAGAGCGCCCGGTGATGGTAAGAATAAGATCTTTGTTCTTGTTAAACACATAGGTCTTTTTGCCCTTAGTCATCTCACGAGTGTACTCTGTATTGAGTCCGGAGAAGAACAATGTATCCATCAACTCCTCCTTCCACAAACTAGCAATGAAAGCGTCATTCATAATATACTCCTTATTGAGAAATCATGTACTTGGACAGCTCAATCCAGTTGCCAGGATTATTAGCGCAGATCTTAGAGACCTTCACCAGAGTACGGAGCGATATTTCGCGAGCAAGAGTCTTATTCTCTTTTAGCATCTCTAGAGCATTAGTCTTGATAGACATATCGTATTCAGGAAGGAACTCAGGAGATTCAACCAGCACTTTCATACGCTCAAGTTTCTGATCGGTAGTCATAGATAAGTCAACGCACATCGAACGAGTACGCAACGCTTGGTCAATCTTCTCTTTGTTGAGGTTGGAGATGAAGATAACCGAGCCCTTGAATACGAATGTACGGGGTAGTTCATCGCCACGAAGAGAAGTATTCCAAGTAATGACTCGGCGATCATAAGAGTCAAGAGCGCCCTTAAGCAAGTTCAAGGCGTCTGCATCTTTGAGAACAGAGTCGCAGTCGTCGAAGACGATAATTGAGTTTTGGTTCTCGTAGAGAACACGATACAAGCCTTTAGCGGTAGAGAAGCCCTTGATGACTCGGAAACACTTTTCCGGAGCAACATCCATATCGTCAGGGTCGATTTCTGAGATATCCTGATAGCCGTTATCAACCAAGGTCTTAACAACCGTATAGGTTTTACCTAGACCACCCTCACCAGTAATAACAGCAGAAGGAGCAGATCCCGTAGCAACCATCTTAACGAGCTGAGAGACGAACTCAAAACGCTGGTTGATGGGAAACTCTACTCTAGGAGCAACAGGCTCCGTAATAACAGAAAAGCCAGCGTTACTTGCTACTGCACTAGTATTCATTTTCAACTTACGCTCAACGTAATAGCGACTAGATGACTTTACGATGAGGTTATCGTTAACATCATAACCGTAGAACTTACCCGACTTCTCGACAATTTTCATATCATCTCCTGTGTGTGTTGTCTCATTCAATATATTGATTATAGACCCGTGGGGAAATTAAATCCACTACTTTTTCCCCGGGAATTCCCCAATAAAATCAATGAGTTAGCGCAGAAGATCCACGGAATCTGTGGTGTTTCCATCCAAAATTCCGTGGACTCTAGATAAGAATGATTCTTAATTAGTCTTTTCTATAGGTCTGCTGTAGCTGGATGTTATCGAAAAACTCCTTCTTCACATCAGCGCTATCGAATTCACCTCTTAGAACAGTAGTCTGTGTAAGAGATGAATGAGCCATCACACCTCTATTTTCACAGCAGCCATGAGTTGCTTGAATATACACAGCTACATCAGGAGAGCCGGTTGCTTCAGAGATTGCTTTAGCAATACGATTGCATAGTTCTTCTTGAAGAGTACCGCGACGTGCATGCCATTGAGCTAATCGAATATACTTGGATAGTCCAATTACCTTTTCATTAGGAATGATACCGATATAGACGGTACCGTTAACTGGTTGATGGTGATGAGAACACATAGAACGAATCTCTGCGCGAATGACTAGCATACCTTTATATGCATCTCCATCATCGTTAGGGAATGCTGTCACATCAGGTTGACTAAAGTATCGTCCTTCCATAATCTCATAAACATACATCTTAGCCAATCGCTTGGCTGTATCCATCGAGTTAGGGTCAGTTTCTACATCGATAAGAAGAGAATTAAGAACGGCTCTAAACTTAATCGACAGCTCATCTACCAACAAACTACGCTTCTCATCATCAAGATATTCAGATACGTTATCACAAGCATGGAAGCGCTTTCCATCCTTACGCATCTGATCTCTAATAATATCACTTAGATTATTTTTCATAATTAACCCTCATACACTGCAGAATTACCCGCATGCTCAAAAACTTCTGCTGACTTCAAACGTACACCCACCCCTACTGGATAGCGGCATTCATACCTATGCACGTGTTGGTTGTTGTCAACATACTCCCAGTGTCCGTGCTTCTGAAATGACTTAAGAATGCTGTCCATCTTCTTATATACAAGCTCGGCAAACTTTTCGCAACCAACACCTTCAACAATTCGAATATCACATACAGCGCCACGCTTTTGTGGTACCTCGCTGTTAGGGTCTTCTGAGTCTGTGCGAACTATTGCGTTTAGTTCCTTAAACTTGCTCAGGAAAGGATCATCCTCTGCAATAATAAGAGTATGATCGAACATATACTCGGACCACTCCTTGAAAGCTTTTAAACCACCAAAGTCCATGACCCAGTTACGATCATCAAGAGTCTCTGATTCGAAGATCAACTTGATGCCGATAGAGTACCCGTGAAGAAGCGAACAATGTGAGTGTGTTGAACGCCATTGCCTAAAAGTACACGATAGTCCGCGATCATTACCATAAGTCTTTGTTGAATAATATTTTGACATTTTACTTCTCCCACCAAAAGTTAACCCAGTCTACATTAGTATTTCTATCAATCGTCTTATGATAGATGACTGGATGAATTAAATCTACACCCTTATTGAATATAAGACACGACAACTTGACGTTTGCTAGCTCATGTGCATCCCAATCTCGTAAGATACCTCTAAAGGTTTTTCCTGAGTCGCAGATATCATCTACTAGTAGAATCTGTTTGCCTTCGTGTGCATAATCGCACATCCATGCATTATGTTCTTGATTCTCTACATCACGCGTTTGCCAATGCAGTGCAACGAAAGGTACTTTAAGTTGATGTGAAAGTATTACTCCAGGAATAACACCTCCACGCGCAATACCTACTACATAATCAAACTTGACATCCTCAAAGGTTTCTCTAATATGCTTTACACCTTCAAGCATGTCATCAAAAGTATAATCCATTAAGTACCCCACTCATTCTTAAACAAAGGTACCTGCAAGCGATCAGAATAACGCCAACCCTTCTTCATGGCAAGCTCAGCTACTCGTCTATTATTAAGAGAGTAAACAGATTCAACACCGCCAACAGGCATTAGATAAACAGGACCATCAAAGAAGTGATCGCGATAGGCTTCCACCGCACGCTCTACATCTTGTACGTCCTCTTCTGTAGCTACAACAAACTTAAGGTAGGTATAACCAATTGCTGCATACTGATAAACAATCTCTGGCTTGATAGCTTCTTCCCACACTTCTCCTGAAACGGGAAGCTTAGGAGATACAGAAAATGTTAAATTAGCATATCCCATAGCCCTTTCAAACGTCCATTCATTAAGGTAGTCACTAAACTCTTTTGAAAGAGGCTGAGTACCATTGGTCTCAAACGTAATCTCTTTGAGAGAGCTCATTAGAGGGTGATTAAGAAGATCGGGATATGCGCGTTGCCATCCTAACAAAGGTTCACCCCCTGTAATTACCAAATGTTCTTCTTCCCACTTTCCGTGAGGAAGCATGCCCATGATAGCCTCTACAATAGCATTAGACTCTAGCATTGGACTTAGATGCTTGAACGAAGGGTGCCAAGAAGCATACGAATCGCAACCAGTAGATACCAGAGGCAGATCCTTATATGATTTGAATGTATCGGCACGCTTGGCAATATCTTCTGCCTCGGTGCTTAGTTGTCCTCTCGGCATACCAAACCCTGCACATTTAAAGTTACATCCAAAGGTTCGAAGGAAGACAGAAGGCACGCCCATATAGCGACCTTCGCCTTGAATAGAGTAAAATAACTCCGCTACTTTTAGTTTTGACATTAGGAACTCCTAGTTATATTTACGACGTGGAAGGTCACGTCAGACCATCTCTTCAACGATGCCAAGAAATTCAGCTACGATCAAGAGTATGCCGGCCCACGTGATGGAACCGACCAAAAGGGAAGCTCCGGCAGCAATGCGAATAGCACTCTTACCGAAGCTGATTAGTTTATGTTTGACAGGGTCTGGCTGGTTAGGATCAATACCAGTGAAAAGAATTTTAGATAACAATTATGTTCTCCTAGTTTACGTGGAAGGGCACGGAGCATTTATACCTCTCCTGGATCAAATTCCGTAGGAGGTGTGTAAGAGGGATCCTCTGTTCTAGTATATATCTTTGAACCTAATGAGTCAACTACTCTATAAAAATCTCCGCATCTTTTACATTGTACTATATCTGAAGAAATAACTCCAGCAAAAGTTTTAGTTTGGATTGTATCTTGAACTGTGGGCATATTCACAGCAGAAGAAAAGGAATTAGTGTTACCGGTCACAGTAAACGGTTGACACTCTTCTCCTGGGTTAGGACAAGAAGGTATTTTGAGGCCCATCTTTGTGCTCCTTAATAACTATTTTCTTTAAACCCTTATCTATCTTCTTTTTAAGATTGCGTGCTTGGTTTAGATGAAAAGGGTTTGCGCGTCTTGTATATACAATACCATCCATATGATCTAGCTCGTGTAAGAAACATCTAGCTGACATACCAATCAATTGCTGAGTATGAGTCTCACCAAATGCGTCTTGATAGCGAACTTTAATCATCTTTGGTCTTTTAATCTTGACCCATAGATTAGGAAATGAGAGACACCCCTCGTCAAGTAAGATTTGTTCTGAGGCGACGTCAACTACGCGTGGATTAAAACATACAAAAGGTTGTTCAGAGAACATTACAAAAACCCTATATGGTAGTCCGCATTGATTGGCTGATAGACCAATACCTTTATTAGCTACCATAGTTTCAATCAAGTTGTTACCTAACTCAACTGGATCGATAGGGGGATCTTTGAAATTAAACAACTCTAATCTTTGAGTGAGTATAGAGTGGTTAGATTCAACTAGTTTATAAATCATAATATCTCCTTATGCCATTCTCGAGAAGTTTTTATGCTTCTCAAACTTAATTACAGAATGGAACTTATCGTACAACTGATCACCTTTATGGCTGATAATGAATATGTTAGTATCGCTAGTTAGTGTGCTAAGAATTTTAAGAAACTCTTCAGTACCAGAATTGTCGAGCGACGAGTCAAAAATTTCATCCATTATGAGTAGATTGGTTGTTGCGCTATTTCTAAGCTTAGCAATCGCACGCCAAGTAAATAGCAACGATAAATCAATTCGTAGCTTCTCACCTTCACTAAACGACGCATATGTAAACTCATCTCTAAATCTAGACTTGATCGTTTCCTCAAACTGCTCGTTCAATTCAAAATTAACAAAGAAGTCCATCGACGCCAGATACTTATTAATTAGCTTGTTCATGATAGGGACGTACTGCTTAATAATTTTAGTCTTAATGCCAGTATCTTTTAACAATACATGCGCTACTTCATGCAATGATCTTTCTTGAGTGAGATCTTCTTTCTTTTGCATGAGTAAGACAAGTTCACTCTTTAAACTATTAATCTCGGTATTATTGTCGCTGATGTTAGTTGCATCGCTCTTTAGTGCATCAATCTCCGTATTGAGAGAGTTAATAAAGCTAGTAAATGCTATTACCTGGGTGTTTAGTTCGGTAACAGTTGAATTGTATTCTGTGATGGAGTCTTGTATTTCTGATATCTCCTTGATACGCGCTTTAACCTGATCGTATTGTTCAGTAAGCTTAGCTCTTCCTGACTCAACTTCAGATATAGATTGCTCGTCTTTAGAAACGATTTGATGTTTGTGTTCATGTTCAATACCTTGCCTACAGGTAGGACAGCTGTCATGCTCTTCAAAGAACATAATCTCTTTTTTAAGCTTAGTTATTTTATCATCAAGTTGAATCTCTAACTCGCGAATTTTATCCAGCTTATTATGTGCCTTATCCTTATCCTCAATAGACTTTTTGGCGGCGTCAATTGCTTGCTTAGTAGATGCAATATCAGTCTGTGCTTTATTAATGTTATTTTGTAGTTCAGAAATCTTATCTTCTTTTTGTTTAATAAGTTCGTCGTTGTTACGTTTTAGCGATTGAATATGCTTCTTTACTAGTTCAATCTTATCAGCTGTCGTCTTCATCTGATAAGATGTTTCAGTCAGCAGAGTTTTATTTTGTGTAATGCGTTCCTTAAGAAGAACATTCATCGTAGTAAAGATCTGAATGTCAAGAAGATCCTCAATAACCTCGCGCCTATTCATTGCTGACAATTGCATGAATGGAGTAAAGGAAGCTGAGCCTAGAATGACAATCTGATTAAAGGATTTCTGACTGAGTTTAAGAATATGCTTCTCAAGCATCTCTTGATACTCTCTTGCTTCAGCGTTCTGATTAATCAGTTGACCGTTTTGATAGATTTCAAAAATGGTAGGCTTAGCACCCCTAATAATCTTATACTCTTTGTTGCCTGCATTGAATTCCAACTCTACAACCATTCCCTTCTGGTTAATAGAGTTAATTAGTTGAGGTTTAGTAATCGATCTAAACGGCTTAGAGTAAAGCGCATACGACAAAGCGTCAAGTAAGGTAGACTTACCAGCACCGTTCTCACCTACAATAAGAGTTGATTTTGATTTTAGGAAATCGATTTCAGTAAATACGTTTCCAGTTGAAAGAAAGTTCTTCCAACGAATCTTTTTAAAGAGAATCATTCACACCTACTCAATTGTTAATGCTTCATTATATAAGCTTTGCATTAATATTTCCAGCTTTTTCTTGTCGACGTTTAGTTCCATTTGGTCAACGAATTTGTTGAGAATAGTAATCGTGTCTTCAGCTTCATTCACAATATCTTGATCGTCTTCAAGATTAAGATAGAAGTGATCTTCTACTACCTGCATATCAAGTACACCTGCACGTTCAAGTTTCTCAATTACCATATCAAACCAAAACGGATTTGTCTTGTTACGTACAATTACTTTTACAATTGTATTTTTATATTGAGAGGGGTCGATTGCAACAACCTCGTCCATGGACTTGTTGAGATCGTCGTAGTGAATCTTATGGAAGATCTTGAACGGGTTCTCAATGAACTCTATCGTCCTAGTTTCCGTATCAAAGATATGAAAGCCGCGGGGATCGTTATAATCAGACCAAGTAATTTCGTAAGGAGCTCCAAGATAGTTAATATTATCTCTAGTACTTTTATGATGGAAATGGCCAGTACATACCACATCGAACTTACTGAAAATTTTCGCATCAAAGCCATGATCGTTCACACTACCTTTATACATCTCAAAGCCTGCGAGCTCGAGATGTCCAAACAGTACTTGTGCATTAGTAGTTTTAAGAAACTCCATAGATCGTTCATAATTGTCAGTACAAATCCATGGAAGGAAAGCAATAGGAAGATCGTCAAAATATTCTACGGTAGGTCCACTATGGAATAAAACATCGCTATATCGATCTGAATATAGCTCTTCCATAGCATTTACCTCATTTGTATTTTTATAGTAGATATCATGGTTACCGATAATCACATGCAACTTAATTCCATTATTAACGCAAGGGTCAATAAAGTCGCGACGCAATCTGCGCGCAGTTACAAAATTAATATACTTGCGGCGGTCAACGATATCGCCAAGATGAATGACAGTACTAATGCCCTGTCGCTCCAAGTAGGGGAAGAAGCAGTCGCGATAAAACATCGCAAAATAGTCTGCAAAGATCGGGTTGTCATTACGAGCTCCAAAATGTGTATCAGTTATTAGCGCTATCTTCATTAAGATCCTCTTTTTCAACTACACCTAGCTCTTCTTCAATAAAAGCTTCTACACCAGTCTTGCCTTTTTCTTTTTTCTTAGCGGCATTAGCTTCAAAGGTTTTAATGAACTCAGAGATATTATCATTATCAAAGTCATTGTGTGGATGATAGGTTACATCATCCCATTCACTTTGCTCTACTAACTGATCAAATAACATCGAGTTTTCAAACGTCTTATGTTTAATATACATTTGCTTCTTCTCTTTAGCAATTCGTCTGAGGAAAGCAAAGTAAATAATTTGAGTAAAATAAGCAAATGGGTTATCAGACTTGGCAGGATCAAAATTATCAATATAGCAAATACAGTTTTCAATACCGTCAGATATCATTTCTTCTTTATATGAATAGTTAGCAAAATTGGGCTTCATTGCCAATCGCTTACCAATCAGAAGAATACACTCCCCGACATACCTCGGTATCTCCGGCCTCTTTGTATTGTTAGCTTTAGAACTCTGAACTGCTTCTCTATACTCTTTCATAGCCTGAAAGAGTTTTTTATTATCTACGTAATGATTATCCGCCATAATGCATCATTTAACCTCTAGTGTAAAGTATTATTAGCTCCTGGATCCATCATACGCTTTAGAAGATCTTTTGCTTGCTCTTCAGCGTTCTTCGTAGCGTGTTGATCGTCGGCTTCTTGTTTGTTAAGAAGAGCAAAATCATTAGCAATATTTTTGTCAAACGTTTGCTCTATTTGTGATAGACAATATGTGTAGTAGTTATTCATACCGTCACTTGGTTCCATCCAGTTCATTATATCATCTTTCTGAAATACAATCAACGGCTCTTTTCCAAACGCCATATATCGTTGCATGGCGATGGTAGGCATGCCTGCGATAGGGTTCCATCTATATAATACTGTGAGTGGATTTTCTACTAGAATTGTACCCTCTTCTTCACCCAGGACTTTTCCTACTACCTCTAGTCCATTAACCAATTTAAAATAGATTAGATCTTCCATTGCTACACCTTTAGCTTTACCGTATAAATTTTGTAGTCAAATTTTTCTTCATTGTATATCTTGATGCGTTCTGCAAAGTGCAAAATTGTATGGTTCTTTTTCGACTTCCATGTAAGATCATCAGCAATATCATAAAGAATGCATCGCTCTTTATTATCGTTTAGACGAAGCCCTCTACCTATAGATTGCAAGTTTCGAACTCTTGACTTTGATGGGCTTGCAAAAATAATATTATGAATATTCTTAACATTGACACCGGTAGAGAATGTTCCGTAGGATGCTAATATAATCATGTCATCATGTTGTTCTGCAAGCTTGCGAATTTCTTCTCTTGCTAAACCATCCACTTCACCCGTTACATAGGCGACTTGTTTGTTCGAGTCTTCTATTATCTTTAACAACTCTTTGCCGTGTTTTTCCACAAACTGAAATAGTACGAGGGTGTTTCCTTTCGTGGATAAGGCAAGGTTCTTAATGAAGTTGTTACGAGCATTATTGCGTACAATATAATCGACTTCGTCATGATAGTCTTGTCCTTTTATCATTTGCCTGACTTCATCAGGATAGCTAAGCACAATAGCTTTGATATAGAAATCCGACAACTGCTTCTTTTCGATTAGCTCAGCTGTTGTAGTCACTTGACGTACAGCACCAAATAGACCCTCAAGTACTAGTTTATGGGTTTGAGTTCCATCAAGTGTACCAGTAAACCCGTATCTATATTTACAGTTAATAAGCTTAGTCATAATGGATGTAAGTGACTTAGCTTTGAATAGATGGGCTTCGTCTCCAATACAAACCTCAAACTGCTCAAACCACTTCTTTGGCATCTTATAGATTGATTGCCAAGTAGTGATAGTAACTGGCTTTTGAATATCCATCTTCTCCTGACCTGAGTATATCTTATGACAAAACTTTTCAGAGTTAAAGCCATAGTCCTCAAAATCAGAATACATCTGATGTACCAAGGAAGTAGTCGGTACGATAATGAGAGTCTTTTTACTAAACCATCTAGTAAGAAGGTAGATGATAAAAGATTTACCAGAAGCTGTTGGTGATACTAATACACCTCTTCTATAACGTACACCGTAAATGAAGGCTTCTAGTTGATAATCCCTCGGAAGAAATTTTGGTTTAAGATCCTCTACGAACTGTTTAGCTTCTTCTTCAGAAAATTCTTCAGCAGAGAAATCAGTAATATACTCAACATCGTATTCTCTCTCCTTGCAAAACTTTCGCACATAGGTAAACAGACCACCGTATAGCAGTCTTGTCGCAGGATTAAAGAGACGAATCTTACCGTCCCAGACCTTCATTTTATACTGGGGTGTAAATTGAGCTCCGGGTACAGAGAAGGTAAAGTATTCTGCTAGCTCGTATGCGATAGAAGAGTCGCAATGTATACGGTTGTATACCTCATCATACTTTTCTATGCCAACCTTTTCACGTGTCAATTATGCTCCAACCTTAAACTTTTCCCAGGTGATTGCTGCGTTAATATTATATCCACGCTGGGTGAGAGATTTAATGATAGACTCAAGCAGTTCGATCTTTTCGTTCTGCATGGATATCTTCATGCTTACTGTACTAAGAAGAGGATCAGACTCCAAATGCATAGGAATATCAGCACGCAGGATCTTAAGTGGATTAGGTTCCCAATCATACTCTCTTAGAGTGTCTTCATCAATTGTGCCGGAATAGAAAGAGTGTCGTAGCTTATACATCTCCTTGTATTCTGTCTCTAGCTTGCGCATCAATAGACGCTCGTTGCTAAAGATCTTAAAGTATTTATGATGGAGCTTAGGTATACGGATTGCCTCGTCTCCTAACTCCATCTTATTGATCTGTGAGTCTTCTTCCCACAGCTGATAGATTTCTTCTAGCTTCATTCAGTTTACTCCATTATAAACGCATTATATACTCTTCATGGATACACATAGTGATTATATACCCATTGCAGAATGAAATCAACTGTTTTATGTAGTTTTGTTTATTGTGTATGATTTAAAAGCAAATGTGGCCGTTGCTTCAAGATACTCAACGTCTATAGCTCTTGTGTCAAATGTTAGCTCTGTTAGTGAAATAGGATATAGATCTGTGAATAGAATACTGTAGTTGGGATTCTTTGCTGAGTTCAGGATGATGAGTGTAGCATCTGAGTATACCCCTAAACCTGAAGCTTGATTAGCAATAGTCTTATATTGATCAAATGAGTCAGGGAAGCCTACAGCAATGAGCCAATCATACATCTCTTTATAGTTCTTAAGATCCTCATCTACTTTGAATGTGACGTTAAGGTCACCGAAGACTAAGTGATCACCTGGAATAGGCAATTTGATGAAGGGTGTCAGAATATTAGATGCACCGAGTGTCAGACTAGGTAAGGTAACTTGCTGCACGTATAAGTTTACTGTAGGTAGCTTCTTAATAGTAAACTGAAAATTAATCGGTGATAATGCGTTTTTGATTGTAGCTGCCATTTATTATTCCTTAAGCCGTTTTAAGAGGAGAGAATCCACTAATAGCCTGACTAATGCCTGTGCTATTGAATAGCCCTCCTGAAAACATCTGACCTGTTGATACATTGTTAAATACTGGAAGTTGTACTCCAGCAGCGCTTAAAAAGTCACCAGCAAAGGGCATCAAGTTACCCAATATACCACCACCCCCAGAAGATACGTTATATGATCCAATAATCAAGCGACCACCTGGTGAGCATTTTGATCCAATAGTAGCTACCGGTCTCATATTAACAAGTACTGACCATTGACCGGATGCAACAGCATCTGGATGACAACCTTTTTTAGGACAGCAATGAACTGATAGCGCATCCCCAATCCGCGCTACTGGTATTTTATTAACGAAGACGTTAGAAGACCCACTTACAACAAAATTTGGCCACCAGCATCCGTGTCCTGACGACATTGCTCCTTTGAATGACCAACCTGGCATATCTATACTTCCTTATGCAGTAATTTTTAAATGTCTGTTTTCACGGTTTTGTATAATTCGTGAAAGGACTTTCTTCATTTCTTCATCAAGAGAAGAGTATTCATGTTCTCTAGTAATATATAGGAACCCTGTATTAGCTGGAGGATCTCCTCTATCATATTCTGCCCACGTCTTCCACGCCTTACATTCAAATTGATAGCTGATTAATCTGGCTGTATTAGCTTCATACTTATAAACATCTTCTACCGTTTGATTATTCAATACACCAACATATATTCGTTCATTACGAACGTCGCTTTGTCTATAGTTGTGTACTGGAATACCCGTCCATTGTTTTACTTGAGGTTCGATAGAAGAAGTCCAGTAACTTGCAAGTCCTGGAAATACATCGTAGAAGGTTCCATATATTAATGCTGATCCGTTTGCATACTCATTAGCTGTATTAGATCTTGCATTAATAATAAAAACGTTAGTAGAAGGAACCTGTTTAGGGTCTGTCTCTTCCCTTAACCCGCCCCAGACTGTAGCTCCCTGTCCTCCATAACCAACCTTAGCGACTGTTCCTTTAGTTATAACTACAGGACAATAACTTCCATATACATATGTTACTTGATTATTAACATAGGTTTCGCCGGTTACTACACGCGCCGATTGCTCGTAGTTCGTTACTGAGGTATGCACTGGGTATGTAAATAAACCATCTCCATAAGATATAGATGGTGGAGTGTTTCCAGTGTTACTGAATGCATCTGCTAAAAAAGGTAAAAAGTGTACGTCACCAATTGGCATATAATATCCTCATCAACGTTTAATAATATTTAGGCAAAAAAAAGGGAGCTTTCGCTCCCTTTTCTTGTAAATCACCTGTGCGGTGGATATTACATAATGTTGTCTACTAGAACACGGCGATAGTAAACGTTGCTGTCCTTTGTTAGTGCGCCAAGACCAGCTGCTGAGCCTTGTGCAAATGGGTTAGCAACCATACCATAACGTGTCTTGAAGCCAATCTTAGGCTGGAATGAACCAGTGTCAACTGCACGAACCATTTGTAGAGGAACGTATGGGCAGTAGAATAGACCAGCGTCGAATGCGCTTGAGCCCTTATAACCAACAGTCATGTAGTTGCCTGTTGCATATGGGTCGATGTATACGCGAATACGACCGTTTAGAACACCAGCAAATGTAGCGCCAGTATCGTCAACGTTTAGGTTATTAGAGTTTAGTGCAGGTGCGTAGTCAAGAACACCAGCCATCTGAAGTGCAGAAGCAACGTCTGACGAACAGATGATGATGTTACCCTTACCACGGCGAGTAGCCTTGGCAATGGCGTTAGCTTCACGTTCAACTTGGAACATTAGGCCCTTGAACTTTTCAACTGACCAACGACCGTTAGAATCGGTGTCAAGGTCGAAACGACCAGATGTGGTTGTGCCTTCTGTAGCACCCTGGGTAGCGGTTACGTTGATAGTACGAACTACTTCACGGTTAATTTCAGAGAGAATTTCTGCTGAAAGAATGTTGGATAGTTCGGTCTCAGCGTCTAGACCATGAATTGCCTTCAGGTCTTGTGCTAGTTCCATGGTGTACTCAGCCTTTAGAGCACGTGACTGAGCAGTTACAGTTACTTTCTCGATAGAGAAAGCCATTTCTGGGAATGCAGTGTTACCTGAAGTACCTAGTGCTTCAGATTGAGCTGTGGACATTCCACCACCGAAGTTGTAAATACCAGTAGATGCTAGGTTAGCTGTACCTGTAGATGTGTTACCTGGATAACCACCTACGTTCTTTTGACCTAGAGTATTTGCACCAGATACTACTGTACCGAATGCAGTATTGCTTTCGTTGTAGAAGGCTTCATCGCCAGTTTGGTTAGCATAGCGTGCGCGCATTGCGAAAATAAGACCTGTAGGACCAGTCATTGGCTGTACGCCGCAGATGTCATACGCGATCAGATTTGGCATTGCACGGCGAACCAAGCTGATTAGAACTGGGTCGAAATTATCGACTTCAGAACCAGTTGCGTTGGATGGTGCTGCTTCACCTAGTAGTGATGCGTTTGAACCACGAGTTTCACGCAGTGCGTTCTCGGTGTTTTCTAGCATGATAGCAGTTACAGATCTGCGGTGTGCATCCTTGATCTCTGGTAGATCAGTATGCTCCAGAACTGGCTGCCACTTTCTTTGAGCTTCTTCAGTAAGGATCATTTTTTTCTCCCCTTTTCCTTTGTTAATTTGGGTTATGAGTATTTATAAAAATTATTGTTTCAGCGTTCTTGAAATGGCTGTAACATATTTTGCCATTGGACCTGAAGTCTGAGCTGCGGCAGATGCAGTGCTATCATCATCAACTCCGGTAATTTCTTCAGTCAATACCGATTGTTTCTTCTCAGTTGGGAAGTAGTTCTCTTTGACAAGCTCTAGCTTCTTCTTAAAAGAATCTGCACTATCAAAGTCAACGCCTTCTGCCAGAGTCTTTAGCTTCTCTACTTGAGTAGCGGCAAGGCCTTCTGATACTTGAGCGAAGACTTCGTCTCTGCTCTTCTCATTTAGTCTTGTCTTTAGTTCAATAGATTCATTGATCTGATCGTTTAGCTTAGCTTTAAGCTCTTCGATTTCTGCATTCATTTCACCTAGTACATCAAGCTTCTCATTAGGCACTTCAATGTAGTGCTCTGCAAATAAGCTCTTCATACCGTCGATAAACTCTTCGGTGATTTCTGCTTTCAATGATGATTGAATAGCTACTTCGTTTTCAGCCATCCACTCTTGTACCACGTATTGTAGGTACTCGTCGACTTTTGTTGCAAGTTCTTCTTGAATAGTTGAAACTTCTTCTTCAAGCTTTATCTTGTATTCTTCTTCAAGAGCAACCTTTGCTTCATCAATGCGAGCTTGAACGGCTGCTTCGAAAATTACGGTAGCTTTTTCCTTGAATTCTTCAGTTAATTCTTCGCCATTGAACATAGCGTCAACATCTTCTTTCATTGAAGCTGAAGCAGCTGATGCCTTAGTACCAATAGATGCTTTGTTTGAACCTGAAGCATCGCCTGTTGGCTTGGTGTTGTTGTCTGAGTCTGTATCCTCAATGGCAGTACCAGCAGGGTTTTGGCCCTTCTGCATTGCATCCCCCTGCTTTTTAGAAGCTGGGAGAGTTGCTGTACCACCCACTGGGTCAGCTGTTGAAGAAGCGCCAGTTTGGCCTCCACCAACGTTAACCTTCTCTAGTAGTTCTGACATTTAACCTCTCCTTTATTTGGATATTTTCTACTATTATTTATAAAACGATGACTTTAAAGATTTGAGAGGAACTTTTTAAATACATGAAGTTTAACTTCGTGTAAGTTCTTAGAAGAAGCCTTTTGAACTTCTCTCTTGATTTCCTCAATTTGTTGAGCCTTAAGCACACCGTTATCCCAAACCCACTCCACACCCTCCATAATACCCCTTACGAACGCATCTGGAGCAGAAGGATCAGCTACAATATCAGCAGCTGTTGCGAGATAGAAATCATTTTGAACTTCGCTAATACCCTCTCTATTTTGCTTTAGAGAACCCATACCGCGAGATGAGACACCTAGATTGGCGCCTTCACGGATTAGATTTTTTACGATGTTGCCATATGGAGTATCCATAATTTTTGCACGACCTATAAAGTCGTCGCCTTCTTGTCTAAGGCTCTTAATCATGTGAGATACACGCTCAAGGTTAATTGTTGGGCCACTTGGATGGCCAAGCTCACCATAAGCTCTATTCTTATCAATATATTCTTTAGTATATCGAGCAGCTTCTTTAGCTAGAATAGGAGTGGAGTATACTCTATTGTTTCTGTTTTGTCTATTACCTTGCATGAAGACGCCTTCAATGAAAACGTCTTTCTGACCTTTTTCATTTTCTTCGGTAATATATTTAATGTCTTCTACTACTTCGCAGATGAGTTTCATTTTTATTATTCCTTAACTGGTTGAGTAGTTGGATTCTTTTTTGAACTCAGCTACCATATGAGTGTTAGCTGGCAAGGTAAAAATAATATTTGCAGTTCTTAAATCGTGATCCATTGTTAATCCTACACCAGTCATATCAACATAGTCACTCGCTCCAGCAGGTACTCTAAAGATTAAATTGTTTGATGAGGAAGTATTAGCTCTATGCATTGTAATCGAGCCTGATGCAGCAGAGTCTGCTCCATAAAATATTTGAGTAACATGAGCAGCGGTTACTGTTTCAGAGTTATTAGACTGCAGGTTAGCAATAGACAGTTCTGTGTTAGCGTAAATACGCAACACTACTTTATTACCTGGCTTGTTAGTAACTACTTTATAGGTCATGTTTGATCACCTTACTCTGCAGTCAAAAACGTTTGCTCAATTAATTCTAGATCGTCATTATCGATCATTTCGTTAAGAACAGCTTTACCTTCATCATCCAACTGTTCGTAAATAGTATCTAGTTTTGCAAGGAACTCTTCACCTACTTCTCTTGGTGGCTTAGCATATTCACCTCGCTCAAGAAGAGAGTCATGCACGTCTTGTAGTTGATTAGCAACATGATTTAGATAGCTCGCATGGCCGTAATGTATGCCTTGACCTGCATTCTTTTTATGCTTATCAAGCCCTTCTCCAATACCCTTTAAAAGAGTTTTAACTCTATCATGATGCATCTTGTAAAGACTTTGCGCGCCGGCGCTTGCCTCTGCAATCATTGACTCTGCGTCTTGATCAACATCCTCTTTTGCTAGCTTATTAGCTGTAGCATACATTACTGATTTGGCTTGCTTACCGTAGCGTGATCTAAAATCACCAATAGACTTTTTCATACCTTTTACGATCCCTTCACGCTTTTTTGTTTGTTCTGGAGATAACTCTTCTTCCACGTCGTTCTTTTCAGTCTTACCGAAAGAAACAGCATGGGCAGCTACCTTGTATTCTTTACCATCTTTACCGATTACTGTTTTACGATCAGCAGTATCTTTTACCGATACAGCCTCATACACCTTGGCGTCATTGCCAGGGTTATATCCGTGCTCATCTTCTCTACTAACAGCTTTAATGTTGGTAGCTTGAAATAATTTATCGTCGTTAGATGGAGCATCTAATTTATGTTTTACAGTAACGTGCTTGTCTTTAAACTTTTTCTCGTCTGCAGACTTAGGCTCGTAAACTTCTTTAAATTGGGCTAATGTTTTCATTCTTCTGTATCCTCTATGTCTTCTAAATCTTGGTCGATTTCAACATCAGAGCTTGAGAACATTGTTTTAGCAATCTCTTGCTTTCTAGTTTCTAAAGCGTCTACGATTTTTGGTCCAACAATAGCATCGAATGCCTTAGCAATCTCTGTTGGGTTTTCCTCGCGTGCAAGTCTAACAATGTCTGCAGTTGTATAATCGCTCATTCTTATATTCCTCTCATATATTTATCATAAAGTATTCTCAGGAAGGGTGTTTGATTGAGGAGGTAATCCCTGTGTTGCTTGAGCATTAGGGTCTACAGGCTGATCATATAATCCGGAGTCTCGCTCTTTTGAAATCTGATCATCCATCTCTTCAATTTCGTTTTCATTAAAGCGAAGAACGCTCTTACGTACCCATTCATGAGAGTAATACTTACCAACATAATCATCAAGATCTCGAAGAATACCTGCTCTCTCACGAAGAATCTCAATGTCTTTAAGTTCTGCAAATTGACTATCTCTAGCAAAGTCAAATGAAATGTTTTGCGCAATAGATGGCCATTCCTCTGGTGTTACAATGTTCTTGAGAATTAATTGCTTTTCAAGAACTTTGAGGAATAGATGACTGAAGCGTGAGCGAAGTCGATTAATAAATTTTGTAAATTTAACTTCGTCTCTTGAAATTTCATTAGAGCGACCAAGCTGGAACTGAGAGTCTGACTCAAGACGAGTAATAGGAACATTCAACGCCTTGTACAGTCTCCTCTGGAAGTATTTAACATCTTCCAATTCACCTAGATTTTGTCCAGCTGGTAGAGTAGTAATTTCTGTACCCTTACCACCTTCACGTCTTGGAAGCCAAAAATCTTCCAACATAGTCATAAACTTGCGATCGTCTTTAATCTCACCTGTATCAGCGTTATATACTAGTTTGTTTTTGAATCTAGTCATAACATCTCGTAGGTACTGTTCAGCCTTCATCTTAGGAAGGTTGCCTACGTCGATATAAAACACTCTACGCTCAGGCGCTCTAGAGATTCTATAGATGACGGTTGCGTCTTCTAGAGCTCTTAATTGGTTAAGGGGCTTGATGGCTTTATGTAGATACGAAATAACCATTGTGCCGTTCTTATCTGTAAGACCAGATGTACAATGTACAATAGAATCTTTAGCAATCTTTAATCCGGAAGCACCTGCAGTAGATGAGGTGGCAGCTGCATTATTGTTAAAACCTCTTTCGTTATAGATGAAGTATTCAGCTTTTGTTTTTACTGTTGGAACAGGAGTGCCAGGTTGTGCTCTCTGCTTCTTTACCTCTCTTACTTTACGAATCTTGCGAGGGTCAATATATCGAAGCTCTAGAATACCAGCTTGAGGGTTCTTTTCATCTACAATAGCATGATAATATAATCTACCATCTATATACCACTTACGGAAGATATCGTAAGAGTTTTGCTTGAACTCTAGTAAGTCTAGAGCAGCATTAAATTCATCTCTAATAACATCTTTAATTCTTTTTGGAAGCTCAAGACTGTCAAGTTGAATTGAAACAATCTCTTCCTCTGGTTCAGAAACAATTGATTCGTTTACTACATCATCGATAGCTGCGTCTACTTCATGTACGAGAGACATTTCTCTATACTTACTAACTAGTTCGGCTTCTGTTTTTACAGTACCATCCAGGTCAACATACGTACCGTATGCGCCTCCCTCAGCCACAACAACAGCGCCATCATCTTTTAGCTCAGGAGCAAAAGATATAGCGGTATCAGAAGCTAACTCTTGTTGTTTCTTTTTAATTTCGAAGCCGAAAAGCTCAGCCATAACATTCCTCCATTATAATAACAAAAAGTAGGGGGCGAACCCCCTACTCTTATGATCCACCAGCGTTACCTGTTGTACCGCCAGCTACATCCCACCAGTCGTACTGGAATGTCACTTGGAACTCTTCAATCGCATCTGTGTTGTTCCAATCTAGATCAATTGGAGAAATTTCAGATGGGAATATTCCATTAAAACGATACTGTCTAATAGGCAAGCCTACCTTTGAGAACTGTGTTACAATTGCTTGCGCTTTATACGCAAGAGGTGTAAGAGCTCTTGAAGTATTAACTTGAAGTGCATTAATTGCATTAGACCACTCTTCAAGCGCATTTCTAATTAGAAAGTCTTCGTCGTTAATAACTGTTACTGTCCACTGATCAAATGTTCTATCACCAGCAAGCTTAATCTTTCTACCAAAGTATGGTACCTGAATAACACCTAGTGATGAAGAAGGAATTTGAGCAGCGCGTACCATAAACGGAGTCTTCAGATTAGAGGCTCCGTTTACAGGGTTTGTAATATCAACTTGGAATAGTGAGCTACGCGCACCACCAAGTACCAGCTGCGATCTGATATCGTTTACGTTAAAAGCCATATTAGTTCTCCTTGTCCTTATTATTTATTAGACTGTAGTTCCGACAACTTCGGAGAACTCAACACCAGAACGTACTGCAACGAAGTTCAGCTGAATGAAGTTGATAGACTTAGTTGGCTTGATGTAAATATCACCAATGAACTGATTGCTATCAATAATCTCAGATGTATTATTTGTTTCGTCACAGACTACTCTAAAATCGTAAATACCACGACGACCTTGTACGTCACGTAGGAACGGCTCAATTAGATTCTTAAACTGAGCTCTTGTAAAGTCATCATTGAACTCGAACAGCTGTTGTTTTGCTGCAGTTGCAATTGACTTTTCAACAACGATAAACAATCTACGTACGTTAATACGATCAAATGGGCTAGTACGTCCAAGAAGTGTCTTATCACCGAATAGAACAGTACCCTGGCCAGGGAATGTTACTACCGGGTTAATATCTTTCTTATATAGTGAGTCACGATCTGATTCACTTGGGTTATAAGCTAGACGAACAATATTCTTCACTGCGCCTCTATTATAACCAGCTGGTGAGAACCATGGATCTCTTACATCATCTGTTCTTGCTGCAAGGCCAGCCATATCACCGTTAAGTGGTAGGTAGCGATAGGTGTCGTTATAGCGGTCGTACTGATACTTGTATCCTGAGTCAAGGAACGCATAAGAAGATGAGGTTAGAGAGTTTCTAAAATTAATTACGTTAGAAGCTTCGTTACCACCTTTGTTAACTACGTCTCCTCTTTCTGGAGAGATGTAAGCCACACAGTCTTTACGCTTTTCAGCTACGTTATCAATAATGTAGTTAGCAAGCAGCTCACCGTTAGTACCACCACGTGCTTTACCTGCCAAGAGTAGAGAAATATCAACATCTTCAGCTGACTTAAACTGATCATATCCTGCTGCTACAACTGCATACTCAACTACTCCCTCGTCGTCACCATCTTGACCACCAGAAAGGCTAATGGTTAGAGGTTTCTGGTTACCAGAAGATGCAACATGACTTGCATTAGCAGAAATAGCACCAGCACGATCGTTCGTCCACCAAATGTACGATGAATCCTTGATTACGTTGCCGTAATAGTTATCTGCACCATCTTCTGTCTTAGCTGTTGTTACGCGAGACATATTTTGGAACACTTCAAGCACAGTTCCTGGTACACCGGAAAATTGACCATCTTCGTCAATAACTGCTACGTGAAGTTCGTCATTAGCTGCAGTATTACCAGCAGCTCCAAGATTGATCATATATTGTGATCTGCCTGGAGCACGCTCAACTACTGAGAAATACTCCCAATATCTTGTAATTGTTGATGCTTCAAAATTAGATCTTAGAATCATTTTTGATTCTAGATTAACGGTAAAATAAGCATGGGTTGAGTTCTGATAGTATCCAGAATCGTTCGAACCATATGATGGAAGACCAGTAATCTTCATATACTGTTTGCCAATATCCGAGTTACCAACTTCTAGCAAATCACCAAGAGATAGCTTATTAAGAATAGTATTAGCTGCTGTATTAGCATCGCCAATAGCACCAGATACTGCATCGTAAGCAAACACGAAAGTAGCAGTATTTGAACCAACGTTAACGGCTACTGATGTATTGCCGGAATCAATAGTTGTAGCGTTAGTTACCAGGTCAAGTGTTTCTTCGAATGCAGCTGCTGAGTCGCACACTGATATCTTCAGCGAGTTACCAAGAGCGCCTGGCCAACGCGCAGCAAATTTAACATCTGAATCTGACGTTACAAATGTATTAGCTTCTCTCTTCGCATCATAGTCATCGCGAGTCTTAACGACGAATGGAAGAGGATCGGCGACTGAACCTGTATTAGCAATAGCTGTCAGTACACCGTTAGATGAATCTACGGTATTAGCAGCACGTACTACATATAGCTTGTTAGAATAAGCTAAGAAGTTTCCAGCTGTAAACCATGTTTCCGGATTATGTGAGGTTGGCTTGCCGAATGTTGCAACAAGCTCTACTTCTGACTCAATAAGTGTTCGTTCACCAACAGGACCCCATCTGAATAGTCCAGCAATTGCACCCTCAGTGGTTGAAATTGCAGGAGCTCCAGAAGTCTGGTCGATTTCGGTGATAGAAACACCAGGACTTACTTTGAATGGCATTTTGATCTCCCCTCGTTCAGGTTATTTGTTCTGTATTATTTATAAAAAGACTGTTCTTTACCTTAGCCACGCATCTGGTATATCAGTTTCTAAAGTAACGACGGGCTCTGTTGCTTCATCATGACCATCTGCAATAATGCCAAAAGGAAGCATTTCCTCCTCGAGCATTATCTCATTGTCAATATATAGATTTTTGCGAATATCCATATTTGACAGTTCTTTGAAATAAGGCTGTGTTACAAGCCAACCAAAAAGAACTAAACACATCACAAGATCATCATTGCCTTCTTCTGCTTCATAAGAGTTATTATGCAAAGAAAAGCGAGTTAGTTCATATAAAATTTGATAGTCATTAATAATCAGTTTATCAGATTCAATAAGAGTCTTTAGCGTTGAGCACCCTATACGCTTGACTGTTTTTGTTGTGCGAACTCCTGAATGATGAACACCTCCAAATCCGGCACTGATAATCTGGCCAGATCTTCCATTGTTAGATGCAAAGAAGATATTCTCATACTCTAACTCTTGATGAAGGATGTCGGCCACTTGTTGACCGATATCATTAGTTTCAGGTAACACAAACGCATTATTATACTTTGTTGCTGTATCATAAATTATATGAGGATACAACAGCGGTGAGATAAGGTTGTTGCGATATACTGCGGCAACTTTGTAAGGAATCTCAGTAATATCCACAACAACGAAAGCAGAGTAATCCCCACCAATTCCTCTTGCCGTATCTACAATAATAGTATATAATCGATCTGTGGTCGGCTGAGAATATACTTTAAAGTCCGATGTTTCAAACTCAGCTTTATTATAAGTCAATTTACGAAGTTTAGATGAGGAAATAAGTGTTGAACTTGATCCAACAAACTCACACTCAAACTCTACTCTGAACTGATCTTCTGATGTGTTGCGAATGGTTTGTTCTTTCCATTCTTCATCACGTCCAGGAACATCAGACCAATGAACATCTACACGCTTATATTCGTTTCTTCCTTCTTCCGAATCTACCCACAGCTTATAGAAAGCATTGAGACCGTTAGGAGTAGAAGTGATTAAAACTTTAGTAGTCTTACCAGATGAAATAGTAGGATATACCGATGAGAAGAAATCTTCTTGCATGTTATTAGGTACGAAAGCAAACTCATCCAGATAAATTAAGTTTTGAGATGTACCACGAATAGCAGAAGAAGAAGTGGCAGATGCTAATATCTTTGAGCCATTTTCTAATTCAATATTGCCTTTATTCCATTCAACAATGCCTTGTTGCATCCACTTTGGAAGATGCTCATATGCCAATTGTATTCGACCAAGAATCTCTCTTGCTTGTGCCAGCTTGTTAGCTAGAATAGCAATAGAGAAGGTCTCATGAAAGAGCACATACCAAAGCATTACACCGACAATCGTAGTAGTCTTACCACACTGTCTTGGCATCTTACAAATAACAAAGCGATCATTAACTGCTAGGTTAACAATCTTTTCTTGATAGTCGTATAGATGAAAGTTAATTAAACCTAAATCTACGTTAACAATCTTAACATACGTCTCAATAAAATATACTGGATCTTTAGAGCACTTATGCCACTCTTTAATCTGATCAAATGTATAGGAAAGCTTAACGTTTGAACGCTTTAAGTTCAGATTTCCAAGATATGATTCTGACATATCGAATTACTCTTCAATACCATTTTTTAACATCTTTTGCAATTCAGCTGTACTTCCTACAAATAGATTATTGTTAATAGTTTGAGGTTCTTGCCTACCAATAATCTCTTTTTTCTTCTTAGAGAGATCTAACAAATCTTTGTTTGCGTCAGCAAGAGTCTTAATGAGCGTTGAGACAACCTCATAGCTTCTTGGATGCTGGCTTTGATCAGCTACGCTCAGGATTCCATCCAAAGCTGTATTACCCTTATCAATAATATTGAGAAGGTTGTTTCTAGCTACCTCAAAATCATCTTCTGCAGTATTGTTTTCAATAATAGGTTTAACTTCTGCAGGTAAGATTTCTTGATCTAAAGGAGCTACTCCTAATGCGTCAGCAATTGTATCTTTATTTTCCATTAGGTTGCAGACCTATCAACAACTGTAACAATATAACCCCAATTATCGTCAAAGTCGATAAGTGAAGAATCAATAGTAATAGTTCCATCTTGAGTGGGAAGACCATTAGCTGTTAAGCCTGGCTCTACTTGCACGGATGAGTATCGTCTTCCAATGTCCAGATCGGCACTATTAACTTCAACAAATTTAACAATCTTGGCTTTTCTAGCCGGACCAAACAAATAACCTTTAAGTGTAAAGTTTAGCGTCCATACTAATACACGTCTAGTTTCAAAATCCCCTTCATAATCATCCTGCATGCTAACAGATTTGAGAATGATAGGGATATCCATCTTGATTTCTGGATCAGAAATTAACGTAACGGTAGGAGTCCAATCTGGAGTAAAGTATGGAAGAATCTGCTCTATTATTCTAGTTCCATCTTCTGTATTTTTAACCATAATATTGAGTTGAAAATCAATATCATATGGAACAGGATTGTATACAAATCTTACTCTATCTGTATCCGAAGAGTTTTTTGAATATGCAAATTTGTTAACAGTAGGAAGTTTTCTTTCGTTTGCATACTGAAGATTTGTAATCTCAAAAGATATTCTTGGAAGAGTAATAGCATCAGGTCTGTTAAGATTAGGATCTTGATCTAATCTAGCTAATATTTTTTCTTTTGGACCATATGTTAAAGGAATTTTAAATGACGAAATAATTACACCATCTTCATCGAGTCTATCGATGTAGATTTCGTTGAATAAAGTGCCAAATAGCACCACATATTTTCTAATAAGTCTATGGTAAAAATTATTAAACATTAGTATTGACCTTCACTGAACGGATCCATTTCCGACCAGTCAATTAAATTATCAGCTTCTGTCTCTACTACATTGTTGTCGTTAAACTGAGTTGAATCATCTGGATCTGAAACATACTTGTCTTGAATCATTAGAACATATCTGTCTTCAGTGGTTAGATTATCGCCAGACTCCAAACGAAGTGCCCAGTCGAAGTAATCTGTAGAGATTGCGGTGTATTTGTCATCAATTTCCAAGATGCCAGTATTGAAATCGTCGTTATTATTTTCATAAAGCTCACACTGAATATCAAAAGTCTGCAATGAGCCTAGTTGATAGAAGATTGACTCATGCTCAACAAACTTAATCTCAAAGAGCTTTCCATTCATTGGAAAGTAAATTAGATCACCTTCATTAGGACGTGTGATAGCTTCTTGCGTACCAATCTCTTCATCAAAAACCTTACGTGAACATGTAAATGTTACACGGTCTCTAATCTCAACACCAAACTTTGAGAAAAAGTCTCCTTGCCCCTGGAAGCCCTCTACATTTTTAATATAGAATTCCATCAGGTAAGCTCGGTTAAATTCTGATGTAGAGTCTTGTTGATATAGAGTGTCTTTATTAACTAGAGAGCGAGGAAGATAGTACATATCCTGACCGTATATGCGAATACTTTCAGTTACTAAGCTCTCAATTAGATCCTGCTCCATTGAGGATCTATAGTTATTAAAGAAGAAATTAGTTGCCATACTCTTTATCCAATCATATCAACGGCTGGTAATGAGTATGATGAGATCATATCCTGCTCTAGTTTTTTGATTGCTTCATCAGCATCATTGTAGATTTTTTCTCCGTTAAATGTAACACCGCCAGGCATTTGCATTCCGGAGAACTTAATAAGATTAGCACCCCATTGCATTTTAATTTTTTGAGTGCAATATTCTTGGAGCCAGCGATCTCCCCAGGCATCTGTATATTCGTCTGGATCAATAACCTTATAAGCCTCAACAATGATGTATGAGCCTACGTTGAGTTTATTCCAGTCCATATCGACATAAAGTTTATCGGTATGTCTATTAAATCTAATAGGTTGCTTACCAACCAAGAGCTCGGTGATGAGAGCTAGATGTTCCATAACGGAATAATATGGAACCAAAGAAACAGATGTTAGATTATAGAGATCATTAAGTGCAATCTGATAGCGAATGTTGAATAAGTCGTTTGCAGAAACTGATGGATCACCAATATTAAATATAGAAACAGCACCTAAGATATTTTCAGGCAAAGTAATGTAACCGTCAGCCTTATTATTGGCGGTTACTTGATGTTTGTAATATACTTTTTCTGTGCCATCAAAGTGATAGTCCCAGTAATATCTTAACGACTCATCAATACGATCTTCTACTTGATCATCATCTACGTTGATTTCAATTACTGGTTTGCCTAGCTTTCTTAGGCAATATTCTTTAAATTGTGCTCTTGATGTTGGAACTGACATGGAGATCTCCCTATTTTAAAATATTTAGGCATTGTTAGAATTACATCCATCACCATATATTTCAAAAAAACCTAACTGATGCTGTATACTTTCATACATTATCATATCTCCATTGTTAATATTCTACTATTACCAGACCAGCAGATCCGTTTCCGCCGTTTGCTGGACTGACAGATCTATCTGAAGAAGCGCCAGCTCCCCCTGCACCATACCCTGCACCATTCTGGCCAGGGTTCACGTTTGTAACAGTTGTTGCACGGGTAAACTTTACTGATCCTCCTGTACCGTAAGGTCCGGATCCTCCAGATCCAGTACCTTGACTTGTCCATGCGGTATTTCTGATAGATCCACCCCATCCAGATTGAGTAGGTACATTAAAAGAATATGTATCGTTTAAAAAAGAAGCATTACCGTATACACCGCCTACAGGAAGTTGACCTGCTACAACGTTATTGCCTCCTCCGAAACCTCCAGTAGCAACAACTAAATCACCAACACCAGTACAGGTTACAATAGTATTGCCTCCTCTATCGGCTGCTGATACCAAGGCAGTCGTATTTGCTATACCACCAAGTCCTCCAGTACCCACTGTAATATCAATAGATCCTGCTGCTCTAATAGCAGTATTAACCTCATATACTACTATTCCTACACCTCCAGCACCTCCGCCAGCACCTGACTGTACTGAAGTAGAAGCACCTATTACTGGTCCTCCACCACCTCCACCTCCCACCGCGGTAATTTTAAATACATCAACATCAGTAGGTATACTCCAGTTTCCATTAGCGGTAAACACTAACGCTCTAGAATACCCTCCAGAACCCACCCCTACAATCTTTACATTGCTAGATGTACTCTGAACGGTAATAGTATTCGACGATAATTTAGAAAAACTATCAACTATCTGCTCTTGAATGTAAAGCACTTCATTTAACGGGGTTGTAGTTGTATTCGTGGTTGGCTTCCATGTAACACCGTTAGCAGAAACAGTCAAAGCTATGTCATTATTTGCTTTGAGAACGACGCTATTTGATGATTGAATGCTGGTTACTAAGGCTTTTGACATAATTAATACTCCACTATAACTGCACCATTTGATCCAACACCTCCAGACGGATTTCTCGTGTTAGTGGTAGTTCTAGTATTATAATCACCAGTACCACCATTACCGAAGCCGACAGCATTAGCTGATGCGGCACCTTCATATGTGCCTGAACGCCCCATTAGATGTGAGGGTGATCTTAAATACCCAAACATTCCTCCAGCAATAGTTCCACCACGTGAACCTTCGTTACAGCTATACTCTTGAGTAGTACGCTCAACACCACCTACACCATCTTGTCCGTTTGATCCGACGTGAGCAATATATGCTGCGTGAGATGTATTAACTGTAAATACACCTCCAATACCACCTGGTACATCAGCATCGGCTGTTGCAGAAGTATGTCCGTTACCACCAGTACCTCCTGCAGCAACTGCTATTTGAGATCCATTAATACTTACAACGGTATTAGTTCCTGCCGAGCCTGGGCTCAAATTACTGTTAGCGCCACCATTACCACCTGTACCTACAATGATATCTAAATTAGAGCCTGATGTTCCTAAATCTACCCACAGGGTAATAGACGCACCTGAGCCACCTCCACCAGCCATCTGACCAGTAGTGGTGTTAGTAACACCACCTCCCCCACCTCCCCCACCAGCACCGATAATGGTTAGCTTAGCGTAACGAGATTTATAGGTAAATGCAGTATTACCAATATTTGTATTTACATTGATTATCGCTGTTTGACCATACCCTAGCTTATACTCTGAGTATAAATTTTCTTGCGTATTAGATGTAAGAGTGATGCTGTTGTTTATAACAACATTATTTGATGTACTCAATACTGTATTTGTAATTCTCACATTACCACTAACAGCAATACTACCATTAGAGGCTGAAACACGCTGATGAGCAGCGTGATTTATAGATACACCGCCTGTACTGATACGAAGGTGCACATTACCAACACCTAAGATTACATCATCATTTTCATTAGGTTGAAGAGTATTTGTTTTAATAATTGAAGTCATTATCCAAACTCCACAACGACTATACCATTAGTGCCAGATGTACCAAAGTACCCTGTAGTTAGACCGATTATATTAGGTCCTGACCCTCCTGCACCATATCCGTATGATAGAGCAGGAAATGGTAACACAATCGGAGTAGCTTGAACTGGATGAGACGTATTAGCGTACCCTAACGAAGAGCCGCCTCCAAAACCCATAAACATCAACTGATTAAAGGATGTTGAAGTTCCACTAAAAGTTTGCTGTCCTTGCTGTCCATTAGCACCAGGAATATAAAAATCAGCATTGGCGCCAGATTGACCTCCTGCACCTCCAAATACCGTTACAGTACCCTCGTATCCAGCACCACTTCCCCCTGCACCACCATCAGCAGATACTAACACTGTATTACCAAATGATATTACAGTTTTTTCTCCAGGAAGCCCAGTAGTAGCAAAATTAACAATACCAGCACCGTAGGTTGTAGTTTCATATGTAGGGGTATTAAGATTATTAGTACCACCCAATGTAGCAGAATCAGAATATCCTACCCCACCATTACCACCTCTTCCTACTATTATACGTATAGACTGTTCGCTAATATTACCTTCGTAGTGCTTAACAGCTGTGGCGCCACCACCACCTCCACCAGGAACTGAGGACGTCTGCGACACTCCACCGGTACCGTTAGCCATGATGCCTGCTGCGCCTGAGCCACCACCACCTCCTACCGCGACAAACCTCACTCTTGTTACACCTTTAGGAATTGTCCATGTAGTGTTAGACGTAAAAGTTTTAATATATCGATACCCTCCAACCTTACCCGGATTAGTAGAATTATCCTGTATAACGCTGTTTGCCTGAATAACCACAGACTGCAAAGAATTAGCGTGGGAGAGATGTTCAATTACAATACCGTTTGCTGATATTGTATTGAAATGTAACGTGCTGTTAGATGTTACATTAGGATAGTTTTGAAAAAATACCTTACCGTTAGCGCTCAAGAAGAGGCTATTTGAAGAATTAGTTTCTATGGTAAGGTGTGTACATCCTGACTGTTGGCTGATCACTACCTCATCGTTAGATGAAAAACGACTTGGCATAATAAAAATCCTTAATGGTCAGTTTCAATATACATGTTAATTAAGTCGACTGCGGTTGCAGCTGCGGTTGCGCCGTTATTAATCCAAACGTGAGGTCCAAGGAATGTAGTGTTTGATGGAATATCGGTAGAGAAAGTACCTTCAGCAACTGCTGCTGTATCCAGTCTTTCGATTTTATATCCAATTTCAGAGCCGTTTGGGGCACTAAAGAACATAGCAGTATATACAGCGTTGTTAGTAACAGGGAAGCTTGCACCTAGCGGGATAGCAGATGCAGTACCTGACGCATCATTGTAATAGATTGAAAGAGTAGATTGGGTAGTAAGACACCCTATGCCGACAATATCAGTTAGCGTGTTAGGTTCTACGTTACCAATAACAGTAATAGCGTTTCTTAGACCAATAAACATTCTTGTACCAGCAACCGTAGCAGCAATACCAAACTTAAAGTTAGTCCAGAAACCTCCCTGCCCTGATGTACTTCCTCTTGTTACAGAGAGACCTAGAGGGTGTAAACCAGCCGATGCGCCAGCGGTAGCTGCAGAAACAAAACCTACGCGGGTGATTGTTGTTAGGAAGCTTGTTGAAGCAAGTACCCTTGCGGTTGCAGTGCCGGTAGTAGTTGTTGTTTGACCAAGAAGAGAAAACGTTGCTACACCTGCGTTAGGGAAGAAACTAATAACCTTATTCCTACCAAGCAGAGGCTGAAACTCATAGTCTACACCTGACGGTCCAATCTGACCAGTCATAATTCTTCCTGCCATTGAATCGGCAAAGATTATGGCAGTGTTGGTAGCCGGTGCTGTCGGGATATCAATACTATTAAGCTTGATACCACCATTAGATATGCTAAGATGCCCATTTACAGACAGTCTGTCAGTCGGAGCAGTATTGCCCATGCTGATATTACCATTAGCATAAACATGGAAGTCGCCAATATCTACAGGGACTGGTAATGATCCAGTCCCATTAACGCTGAATGCACCATTAACAACCATAGTGGTAGCGTTAATAGTAAGAAAACTATTATTTGCAACTTTAATTGTGAGAGTATTAGCTGACGCCTGGTTGATAGTAGTATCACCAGCGGAGTCAAACTCAATTGTAGATAAGCGTAAATTTCCTGACATTATACTATGGCCACCGTTGCCCCTGTTTGAATATCTATAGTTACTCCGTTAGCAATTTCTAACGGACCCACTGCTGAAACATTCTCTCCAGCAATAAACGTTATATTACTATTTATAACGTTGGCATTCACTCTAAAAATATTATTAATGGCAGATGTCGAGCCAACATTACCATAGTTACCTTTTAAGTAGCTTCCTGATACAGAATTAATTACTGTATTTACTGTTGAATTACCAATGAATAATGCAGAGGTGTTGAGTGCTACATTACTACCTACTGTAAGTACCGATGAGTTAACAGAAGCATTTACTGTTGAATTACCAATGACTAATGCAGAGGTGTTGAGTACTGTATCGCTTCCTACCGAAACTACTGATGAGTTAACAAATGTGTTTACTGTAGAGTTACCGACTGTAAGGCTGGTTGTGGTAGTAAGATTATTTACTACCACATTGGCAGCTGCATTAATACCGATAGTTAATTCATCGTTACTATTATTTGAAAGAAAATGAATACCGTTATTGCCGGTGACTAAAAGAATATCACCTGCAAAGTCAGCAGCAATGTTTGCATTTATACCATCTGTAAAGTAGAGCGTTCCAAACCCAGGACCTCCTCCACCTCCACCTCCACCCCCGGAAATTTCAAAAACAGTGTTAGATGTATCAATCGAAAATAGTTTACGGTCAGCAACGTTAATTGCTAACTCACCGTATACTAGATCGGTATTGGAAGGAACCGCACCAGAAGTAGTATTACTTTTTAATATTATTCTTGTGTTTGTCGGCATCTACAGTTTCTTCCGCAATTTCTTTCTTTACCTCTGTAAGCATATCAATCTCATCTTTTAGTCTTTGAATTTCGTCAAGAAAGACTGTATTACGTCCAGAGGCTTCTTTTAATTGTTCTTGAATTTGCATCAGAAGAGCATCTTTTTCTTCAACACTCTTCTGTGCATCAGCTAGACGTTTTGAGTTCATCTCAAGTCTAGTTTCGAGCATAATGCTCTTTGAAATAATATCAGTAATGTAATCGCGTTGTTTGGCTAGGTACGCATTAATAAGTTCTTGTTCAACAGACATAATAACTCCATGATTAGAATGTTCCACCATCTAGCATGCCAAATGCTGGCAGATTGTTTACCACTTGCAATACGTTTCCGTTTGCACCAGCAGCCGTTACACCAATAGGACCAGTAGTGTTACCATACATGATACCTGCTGCTGTTAGAGAAGATCTTCCTGTACCACCATCAGCAACTGCTAGATCAGTAATACCAGTAATTGAACCACCTGTAATTGTTACGTTTGAATCTTCCAAATGAGCAACAAGAGTTGCAACAGTATAAGAAGGATCAGTAGTATCAACAGTTGTGGTTGGCTGAGTATCTAGGCCGGTAAATAGACGATACTTACCAGAACCAGAAGCATCTCTGATTAGACCAGTAAAGTAATCTGTTACACCGTCTGGAGTATATACTGAGTAGAAACCAGCGTCAATAGCATCAACAGATACACCGTTTGCAACGTTGTTGTTCTTAGCCAAGAAGATCAGAGGATCTTCTACGACCAGGTTAACAGTATCGATTGTAGTCAATGTGCCGTTAACTTCTAGGTTACCTTGAATTATAACGTTATTATTAACTGTTAGGTTGTTTGCTACTACGTTGGCTGTAACCGTTAGATTATTACCAATTGTAGCATTGTTGGTAATTGCAG
>Ga0194115_10001131_pt1 | contig 35274 bp, 41 predicted proteins | sample TA2MahsurfametaG_3_FD_148656 | JGI IMG/M metagenome (GOLD analysis project Ga0194115, IMG submission 148656) | Freshwater microbial communities from Lake Tanganyika, Tanzania - TA2015002 Mahale S4 surface | ecosystem: Environmental > Aquatic > Freshwater > Lake | place: Tanzania: Lake... | reverse complement strand
ACCCGTTATGTGAAGGAATTGAAGATAAAGTTGTTGAAGATGAAAGTAGGCCTTGCAGGAATCGAACCTACACTCTTGCACGTTATGAGCATGTTGTTTTACCATTAAACTAAAGACCCTGTAAAGACAAAAGAGGGACTTGAACCCTCATTTTAAAATTTGCAATTTCATACATTAACCAGTTATGTTATTTTGTCAAATGTTATCAAAAATAAAAATTATAATTTTTTTTTTTAATAAAATTAATTATTATAAAAATTAGTAGAATTTTTGATAGTTTCTGAAGAGCATTCTTGCATAATTAAAGAATTTCTTGTAATAGTATCATTGCAATAAAAATCTTTTATCTTTTGTTTTAATGGATAATTGCTTATAAGTACAGAAGAACTTATAAAATTATTTTTTACTAATTTATTAACAATATAATTAAAAGGAGATACAATATCTTTTTGAGAATCATATAAACTTAAATTAGATACTTGTTCATAAACATGTGATAAAGAATTTTCTTTATTTGTACTTAAGTCTGCTTTATTTAAATTAAATAAAGATACAATAATATCTTGAGTATTTTTTACATCAAAAAACGACGCAAAAGATTTTTGAGTCATTTGAGGTCTTGATTCAAGATTTATATATAACTGATCAGTTTCAAATGAGGTTAAAGTTGGTACTATTGTTTTAAATTTAGTTGCTAAAGTAGAACCATGACTATTTAACCACAAAGCTTTTTTGTTATTATTAACAGTTTTACGAGTTAAATAAGTATCATCTAAATTAACCGCTACAACAGAACTAGAATCCTTAACTGAAGTAGATTCAATATTTAAAAAATCTAATCCACTTGAGTTAGCTGAATTTTGTAAAAATACAATTTTTGCATTTAATAAAATAGAAGATAAGCTTCTTGTAAAAGCAGAAATATTACTTACTCTATTAGCTACATTTTCACCAATTACAATAAAAGGCTTTCTTGAATTTATTAAGATTTTTGATAAAATAGATGATTTACCTTCAAAAACAGATATAATTTTTGATAAATTTAAATGAACAAAACTTGTTGGAATATTTTCATTAAAATTTAACCCCATAGATTGAACATTAAATAAAGTATTTTTATATCTAAAACGCACTCTAGCATTTAAAATAGCACTTTCTAAACGTATATTTGAACCTAATAGAATTACTAAATCTTCAACATTATCAATTTTATTCATAATATTAGTTTGATTTCTAATATATAAATTTCCTTTATTACTAGTTTGTGATAATAAAGTTACCTTAACTTTTTCAGGATATTTATTTGCAATTTTTTTAAAAAAATTAGCAGTTTCTAAATCACATCTAGAATCTAATAAAAAATTTAAATTTTTCGTTTCAATTAAATGATCTACATTTTTAAAAAATTTAGACCATGATATTTTTTGAAAAGATTTTTTTTTACTAGAATATTCAAAGATATCATTAATTCTATTATTATGATTAGAATCATAACTAAATCTAGCTTTATCAGAAATAATACTACTATTTACATCATTATTATTTTTGGGTAATACTCTTAAAATTTCAGTTTCTTTAAAATTAACATAAATATTAGATCCTAAAGAATCAGTGATATCAATACTTTCTGTTAAACGTAATTCCCAAGGACGAGCTTTAAAAGCGTATGGTTTTGAAGTTAAAGCACCTACTGGACATAAATCTATAACATTGCCAGAAATTTCAGATTCAAACATTCTAGAAACATAAGCCCCAATTTCGGTACCATTTCCTCTATTCATAGTTCCAAAAAATTCAACTCCAGCAACTTCACCAGCAAAACGTACACAACGAGTACAAGTGATACATCTAGTCATAATTGTTTTAATTAAAGGACCACAATATTTATCTTCTGAACTAGTTTTTTCAAAAAAAAATCTAGTATAACTACTTCCATAAGTTTTAGTTTGATCTTGTAAATCACACTCTCCTGCTTGATCACAAATAGGACAGTCTAATGGATGATTTAATAATAAAGCTTCAACAACATTTTCACGCGCTTTCTTTACAAATGGTGTATCAACCCAAATAGACATACCTTCTTCAACCTCAGCTACACAAGAAGCTAAAGGTTTTTCTAAATTTTCAATTTCTACTAGACACATTCTACAATTTCCTGAAACAGATAAAGTTTCATGATAACAAAAACGTGGTACATTAATACCAGCATATTTACAAGCATCTAAAACTGAAATATTTGGTCTTACTAAAAATTCAAAGTCATTAATTTTTATACTAATCATAAGTGTTTAATACAACTAATAATGTATTTCCTTCAAGGTTATAACATTATTACGTTGAAATATTTTTCAAAATATTGAATAATTTAATATTATTCTTTGTTTGTTGATCTCTCATCGTTTTGAACCATTGCTGATTCAAGTAATCCTATTACTGGAACTAATACTAATAAGAATACAAAGTAAAAAACAGTAGCAGCCATACCAATTTCAATATATGGACTTTCAACAGGTTTTTGACCAATCCATCCTAAAATTAAGAAATCAGAAACTAAAAACCAATAAGCTACACCAAAAATTGGACGAAATTTACTACTTCTTACTTTTGAAGTATTAATAACAGGTAATAATAATAGAACTAAAATTGCACTAATCATAGCTACTACCCCTCCTAATTTATCAGGAATAGATCTTAAAATTGCATAAAATGGAAGAAAATACCATTCTGGAACAATATGAGCTGGAGTAGATAATGGATTCGCTGGAATATAATTATCACTATGTCCTAAAACATTTGGATAAAAAAACACGAAAAAAGAGAATACTAGTGCTAAAATGAAGAATGCAAATAAATCTTTTACAAAAAAATACGGATAAAACGATATTGTTTCAACGTTAGTATTAATTCCTAAAGGATTACTTGATCCTACTCTATGTAATAATGCTAAATGCACAATTACAAGTCCTACTATTACAAAAGGCATTAGATAATGTAAACTAAAAAATCTATTTAAAGTTGCATTTCCAACCGAGAAACCTCCCCATAGCCATTCAACAATTGAAGGTCCAACATAAGGAATTGCAGAAAATAGATTAGTAATTACTGTTGCTCCCCAAAAGCTCATTTGACCCCAAGGTAATACATATCCCATAAAAGCAGTTGCCATCATTAATAAGAAAATAATAACTCCACTAGCCCATAATCTCCCTCTTGGATAGATATATGAACCAAAGTATAGTCCTCTAAAAATATGACAATAAACAACAATAAAAAACATAGAAGCTCCGTTTGCATGAACATATCTAATTAACCATCCGTATCTAACATCAGTCATAATATGCTCAACGCTACTAAAAGCAAAATCTACGTGTGGACAATAATGCATTGCAAGAAAAATACCAGTAAGAATTTGAATTACTAAGCAAATTCCTGCAGCAGATCCAAAACTCCAAAGATAATTTAAATTAATTGGAGTTGGATAATTTATTATATGTGAATCTATAAACGACAATAAAGCGTCTTTATTCCATCTTTGTTTTAACATAAGAAAAAGTTTATATTTTTATATAAAATATATTTTTTATAAAACTATTACGTTTTAAATATTTTGTAATTTCATAACAAGCCAATTGATATATTTGTCTTGTGACACTCCTCTAACAACAATTGGCATAAATCCATGGTTTACTCCACAAATTTCACTACATTGACCGTAGTAAACCCCTTCTCTTTTAATAAATAAAGAAGTTTGACTTAATCTTCCAGGACAAGCATCAAGTTTGATACCAAAAGAAGGAATAGCCCAGCTATGTAATACATCTGCTGCAGTTACTAATACCCTAATATGAGTATTAATAGGTAATACTACTCTATTATCAACTTCTAGTAATCTAAATGACCCTTTTACTAAATCATTAGTTGGTATCATATAAGAATCAAATTCAATACTTTCTTCATTTGATGCTAGAGCATAATCTGAATAATCAGAATATTCATAACTCCAATACCATTGATGACCAATTACTTTTAAAGTAACAACTGGATCAATTAACTCATCTAATGAATATAATAACGCAAATGAAGGTACTGCAATTAGTAATAAAACAACTGCAGGTAAAATAGTCCAAATAATTTCAAGTGTACTTGAGTGAGTAAACTTTTGAGCGATAGGATTTTTATGTTCATTAAAATTGATAATTACATAAAATAATAACCAACATACAAACACTCCAATTACTATTAAGAAAAATAATAAATAATTGTGGAAAAAAATCATTCCCTCCATTACAGGAGTCGCTGGATCTTGTACCCCTAATTGCCATGCTTCAGCAGCATCACAATAAGCAATAATGTTAATACTGTTTAAGTAATCTTTTAACATTGTCATAGTTAATTTATTTAAAATTTATTTTTATTGATTAATTTTGTACCCTGTATTGGACTCGAACCAACACCTTTATATAAAGAACAAATTTTAAGTCTGTCGCGTCTACCAATTCCGCCAACAGGGCATTTTTATTTAGGGTGAATAACGGGACTTGAACCCGTAGCATTCAAAACCACAATTTGACTCTCTACCAATTGAGATATATCCACCATGATTGTTTATTATTTATTTATCATTTTTAATTATATTCGGTAACAAATATAAATAAGTTAATAGTAATGTAAAAATTAATAAGCTATCTTTAGTTGATAATACAACAAAAAGTATTATTGAAACAAAAAAATAAACAAGATAATGCAGCATAAATCCTGTTTGATAAACTTTTAAAGTTTCAACAAATTTTACAATTCCTACAGAAATACCAGAAGGTCCAAACTTTTCTACTAAACCTCTATCTATACTTTGATAAAAATAATGATAACTAGTAGATAAAATATTTTGAACAAAATGTTCATTATATATTCTATCAAAATACCACTTTTTATTAAAAAAATTAAAGATATTTTTTGCTAAATTAGATTTTTTAAAAGCATAATAATCATTTAATTTATAAGTATAAACAAAATAAGCTAAATATACTCCAAGTAGTCCAACAATTAAAGGTAATAATTTATATTGAATATCTAAAAATTCAATATCAGTCATAGTATAATTAACTGGATTGATAAAAATAGATGTTCCCCAAAAATTAGTACCAAAACCAATAAACATATCTTTTGATAAATAACCTATAGTAACACTAAAAATAGATAGTAAGAATAAAGGTAAAGTCATTCGCCATGAACCTTCATGTGCATGTAAAGTTACATTCTTATTACCATTAGGATTTGCTAAGAACACTAAATATAATAATCTAGTTGAATAAAATGCAGTACAAAATGCAGCTAAAATTCCTAATACAAAAGCAAACTGCCCAATAGTAGTATAAGTTGAAGCACTAACTTCTAAAATAACATCTTTTGAGTAAAATCCAGCTAAAAAAGGAAATCCAATTAATGCTAATGACCCAATTAACATAATTGCATATGTAAAAGGTAATAAATTTTTTAATCCTCCCATTTTACGCATATCTTGTTCATCTGACATCGCATGAATAACTGAACCAGCCCCTAAGAATAATAATGCTTTAAAGAAAGCATGATTTGATAAATGAAATATACCAACTTCATAACTTGATAATCCACAAGCAAAAACCATATAACCTAACTGACTACAAGTTGAATATGCAATTACTCTTTTCATATCATTTTGAAATAACCCAGTGGTTGCTGCAAAAAAAGCAGTCATAGCTCCGACAACTGTTACAAAACTTAACCCAACAGGAGAATATTCAAAAATATACGAACAACGAATAACTAAAAATACTCCAGCAGTTACCATAGTTGCTGCATGAATTAAAGCAGAAACGGGTGTAGGACCTTCCATTGCATCAGGTAACCAAGTATGAAGACCTAATTGAGCTGATTTACCCATTGCTCCTAAAAATAAAAATATACAGATAAGATCTATAACACTAATTTGATAAGTCCCAATAATTAATTTTTGATCAATAGCTAAAGGTACTAAACTAAATACAACATCATAGTCTAAGGTATTAAATACTACATAAATAGTAAACATACCTAATAAAAGAAAAAAATCTCCTACTCTATTTACAAGCATTGCTTTAATAGCTGCTTTATTCGCCTGAATTCTAGTAAACCAAAAATTTATTAAAAGATATGAAGATACTCCAACACCTTCCCATCCAACAAACATTTGTAGAAAATTATTTGCAGTTACTAAAATTAGCATAAAAAATGTGAAAAGCGATAAGTAGGACATAAATCTTGGTAAATGAGGATCATTTTCCATATATTCTGTTGAATATAAATGTACTAAACTTGATATAAAAGTAACTATTACAAGCATTACACAAGTTAAACTGTCAAAGCAAAAAGACCAATCAACTCTAATAGTATCTGAATAAATCCATTCTTTTAAAACTAAAATATAAACATTACCCGAATTTATTACATCTATTAATAGATTGATAGATATTAAGCATGCACTAAAAGTTAACAAAGTTGTAATAAAACAAACTCCTTTTCCTAAAATACGACCAAATAAACTACCACTTAAAAATCCAAGTATTGGTAATAATATAATTAAAAATAACATACTTTTTTTTTGTTCATTTTTATTAAATAACGTAAGGGTAAAGTGGGATTTGAACCCACGGTATCTATAAGATACGTTAGATTTCAAGACTAATGCCTTAAACCGCTCAGCCATTTACCCGAAGTGCCAGAATGGTACTAATGACAACACAGTTTTATCTGATAGATTTTTTAAATTTTTAATAAAAAAGCTAACCTGTATTGTTAAATCTTTAGGTGATAAATCTTTCACACTAAAAGTACAAAATTCATTTAAATCATTAAATGCAGAAAGAGGAATATTTATTGTTAAACTTATAGATGATTCTCCAGTTTTTATTTTTTTGAAGCCAATAGTACTCGCTAGACTTTTAAAATCATTCTCTACAAATAAAAAATTGATAAATTTATCAATAGAATCTCTATTTCTTAAAATAATATTTTGAGAAAAATATGAACTTAAATTTTTTTTAGTATAATTATCTATAACATTTTTTTCGCTATGATATTTTATATTAGAATTAAGTCCAAGTAAAATATATAACATTAACACACCTTTTATTTGATTATTCATCTCTATATTTGAAGAAGAATTCTCTCTTAAATTTTTTAAAGAAAATTGTAAAATAACTTTATCAACTTCTGGACATTGGTTGATATTAGTTATTGCAAATTTGTGAATTAAATCACATTTTGATAAATATATAGATGATATTGAATTATTACGCATAATTTATTATAAATTAATTAGACAAATAGCATTACTTGCTAAATGAATATATGATAAAAAATAAGTAGGATAAATTCCCATTAATAAAATAAATAAAAATAATGGAAACATTATTGAAAATTCACGTAAATTTACATCAGTAAATCTTAATGTATAATTAACTTTAATATTACCAAAAACAACTCTATTATATAACCAAAGAGAATAACCTCCACATAAAATAACACCTAATGCAGCAACAATTGCAGTAACAACATTAGTTTTATAAATACCAGTTAATAATAAAAATTCCCCGGTAAAACTACTTGTACCAGGTAAGGCAATATTTGCTAAAGTAAAAATTAAAAATAAAGCTGCGTAAATTGGCATAAAATGCACAATTCCTCCGTAATAATATAAAAATCTTGAATGATATCTATCATATAAAATACCAATTAATAAAAACATACCACCAGATACAAATCCATGACTAATACTTTGAATAATAGAACCCTCTAATCCAATAATATTAAAACTAAAAATACCTAAAGTTACAAGATTCATATGTGCAATAGAAGAATATGCAATAATTCTTTTTAAATCAGTTTGTCTTAATGCACTTAAAGAAGCATAAATAACACCCACTACAGATAATAAATAAATTAAAGGCGCAAAGTATAATGATGCATCAGCAAAAAGAGTTAAACTAAATCTTAAAAATCCATAAACTCCTAATTTTAATAAAATTCCCGCTAATAATACAGAACCAACGGTTGGGGCTTCTACATGAGCTTCAGGCAACCAAATATGAAAAGGAAACATTGGTATTTTTGAAGCAAATGAGAAAAAAAAAGCAAACCATAAAAAAATTTGCTCAGTTAAAGTAAAATTCCACGCAAGTAAATATTCTAAATTTAAAGTTCCAACTTGATTATAAATATATAAGATACCTATTAACATTAATAATGAACCACATAGGGTATAGAAAAAAAATAAATATACAGCACGAATTTTTCTTTCACGTGAACCCCAAACCCCAATTATTAAATACATTGGAATTAATATTGCTTCAAAAAAAATATAGAATAACATTAAATCTAATACACTAAAAATAATTAATAAAAATAGCTCAATTAATAATAAATTAATTGAATATTCTTTAAAATTTTTTTCTTCCCAAATAAATAAAATACATAAAAATACAAGAAGTGAACTTAAAAAAAAGAAATGAATGGAAATACCATCTAATCCAAATGAATAAGATAAGTTTAATAATTTACTATCAAATGCGTAAGTTACTACTTCTTGAAAATAATAAACATTACTATCAAAATTTGATATAACTACCGCAGAAAGTAATAACGCTAAACTTGCGGTAGTAATTGATAAAAATTTTAATAAAGCTTTATTAGCTTTATCTACTAAAGACATTGAAATAATACCTACTAATAGTGTTGAAAATATTGAAGTTAATAACATAATATTATAATTTATTTAATTATCGATCGATTTCTCCAAATACTATATCTTGGGTTCCAATAATAGTTACTACATCAGCAATCATATGTCCTTTAGACATATCATCTAATGCTTGTAAATGACCAAACCCCGGAGCTTTAATTTTACATCTATAAGGTTTTTCAGTATTATTTGAAACTAAATAAACACCAAATTCACCTTTAGGTGCTTCAGTTGCAGTGTAAGTTTCACCATGAGGTAAAACAAAACCTTCAGTAAAGTATTTAAAATGATGAATAACAGCTTCCATGGAATTTTTCATTTCAGTTCTAGAAGGTGGACTAATTTTATAATCATCAGTTTTAATAGGACCTGGTTTAATCATATTCATAGCTTCATGAATAATTTTTAAAGACTGTCTCATTTCTTCAACACGGATTAAATATCTATCATAACAATCCCCATTACTTCCCACAGGAACAGAAAAATGAAGATCTTTATAAATTTCATATGGTTGTTGTTTTCTTAAATCCCACGCAATTCCAGAACCACGTAACATAACCCCACTAAACCCCCATTCAACAGCACGTTTAGCACTTACTATTCCGATATCAATTAATCTCTCCTTCCAGATTCTATTACCTGTTAACATTTCTTCGATTTCGTCAAGTCTAACATTAAATTGACTTATAAATAAATAAACATCATCTAAAAAACCTAAAGGAATATCAGAAGAAACCCCACCTGGACGAATATATGCAGCATGCATACGTGCTCCAGAAACACGTTCATAAAATTCCATTAATTTTTCACGTTCTTCAAACGCCCATAAAAATGGAGTCATTGCTCCAACATCCATAGCATGACATCCAACAGCTAATAAATGATTTAAAATTCTAGTAATTTCAGCAAAAATTACTCTAATTACTTGAGCTCGATGAGGAACTTTAACATTTCCTAATTTTTCAACTGCTAAAGAATAAGTATGTTCTTGAGCCATCATTGAAACATAATCTAAACGATCAAAGTATGGTAAAGCTTGTAAATAAGTTTTATATTCTATTAGCTTTTCAGTCCCTCTATGAAGTAATCCTATATGAGGATCAGCGCGTTTTACAATTTCACCATCCAACTCAAGAATTAATCTTAATACTCCATGAGCTGCGGGATGTTGTGGTCCAAAATTTATTGTAAAATTTTTTAATTCTCTATTTAACTCTTTTTTTTTTAAAATCATATTTATATTTTATATAGTTTTACCATGGAGTTTCATAACTAAAAGCACGAAACTCTTGCGCTAATTCAACAGGTTCTACAACAATTCTTTTTTTTGTTTGGTCGTAACGAACTTCGACGTATCCTGATAGTGGGAAATCTTTTCTCATTGGATAACCCTCAAATCCGTAATCAGTTAAAATTCGACGTAAATCAGGATGATTTTGAAAATAAATTCCAAATAAGTCCCAAACCTCACGTTCCCACCAATTAGCATTACAAAATAGTGGAACAATTGAATCTACCGATGTTACCTCATTTACAAAAATCTTTATTCTTAGTCTAGAATTAAAAGTTAAACTTAACATTTCATAAACTACACTAAAACGATATTGATTTTGTAATAGATCTACACCTGATATACAGGTTAATAAATTATATTGACAATTAATATGTTTTTTTAAACAGTTTAAAACAAATAATAAATTTTTATGATTGATATTTAATGTTTGTTCATTATTTACCAGTGAATACGAAATAATAGGAACTAAACTTTCTATACTCGTTAAATTTTTACTTGGCATAAAATATATATTTTTTTATAGTGTTAGAACCCAAATGAATGAATTACTATATATTGACAAGCTGTCAGTAATAATGTTGGAAAATAGAATAGTACCCCAATGATAAATAATAATACAACAAATAGAAAATATAAGCGATCTAGCTCGTTATTTGAAAATACAACAGTAAATTCACTAGATGTTTTACTAATTTCTTTTGATGGTTCAAAATAAACAACTTTTATCATCCTAATATAATAATAAACAGATACCGCACTTATTACAATTAAAGCAACAGCACCGATTATTTTATGCACAGCAACTAATTCATATAAAATCAACATTTTAGATAAAAATCCAGTTAATGGTGGAATCCCTGCTATTGAAAAAAATACAAAGATAAAAGAAAACGCCCATAAACTATTATTTCTAAATAAGTTAGATAAACTTGATAAAAATAAAGCACTAGATTCTTTTGAATAAAAAGAAGCAATTTTTGACGAAAATTTATAAAAAACAGTAAAATGACCCCAAATTAAAATTGAAGTAATTAAATAAACTAATAAAAAGAAATAGACTGCAGTATAACTATCGATATTATTAGCACTTAATCCAGCAACTAAAAAACCAGTTTGGGCAATTGAACTATAAATAATAAGTCTTTTTAATCTTTTTTGATTTAATGCAAAAAATGTGCCTACAAAAGCTGATAAAACTCCAAATACTAATAAAATATCCGAAATGCTGTCAAATAATGTATTTAATGAATTAATCCACTTAATAAAAAAGAAAAAAATTGCAAATTTTGGTAATACCGAAAATACTAAAGTTGATGCAATAGGTGAACCGTCGTATATATCAGGCGACCAAAAATGAAAAGGAGCACAAGCTAACTTAAATAATAAGGTAGAAGTAACTAAAATAACTCCAACTAAAACTAAAAAATTTAGTTCAGTACTGTAAGTATCAATACTAAATATAGTTAATAGATTTATGTTATTAAGATTTAATGTTCCTAAAGTACCATAAATTAATGAACTTCCTAATAAGTAAAACCCAGAAATAAATGATCCAGATACAAAATATTTTAATCCAGCCTCTACTGAAAAAGTAGAATTCCTATTTAAAGAAGCTAAAATGTAAAAACATAACGCTTGCATTTCCATTGTTAAATAAAATAGGATTAAATCTGAAGAACTAATCATTAATAATAATGATAAAATAGATAACGCTAAAATTGAGTAAAATTCAAAAAAATTAATTTTTTGAAGTTTAAATCCTTCATGTACAACAAAAAGAGCACAAATACTTATAACTATAATTATTAATTTACTTAATCTAGTTCCTTCATCATTCATTAGTATAAAGTTAGATAAAAATCCCTCTAATTTTAAGTCATTATACATATAAGCTAAACAAACTAGTATAAATAAAGTTTGAAAAAAAACTTCTTTACTAATTATAGGAAAATTATATTTTAAGTTATTAACAACTCTTACATTATATACTAATTGAAATAAAATAGCACAAGATAAAAATATCTCTGGAATAAAAGATTTTAAAGTGATGATATCCATAATATTTTAATTTTTTTTTAGAAGTATCTCCTATGAGAATCGAACTCACATTTTTTCCGTGAAAGGGAAACGTCCTAACCGTTAGACGAAGAAGATTTTGTATAAAATTACTGGTCAAAAAATTTGAAAATTTCTCATTATTAGAGAATCAAGGGTAAAACCTACTGATAAAAAGAAAAGATTTTAATTTAACTTATGAAATTAATTAAAATGAAGCCTGTTACAAACGGCTCAAGACACCAAATTAAAATTGATAAATCTTTATTAATTAAAAATACAAAAATTTTTAAAAACCTAAGAAAAGTCAATAAAGGAGCTAATGGCCGTAGTACAAATACCGGACGCATAACTGCTTGGCATAGAGGAGGCAGAAATAAAAAACTTTATCGTATTTTAAATTTTGATAATTCGAAAAAAAATGCTGTTGTTGTAGGAATCACTTACGATGCAAACAGGAGTGCATTTGTTTCAACTAATTTTGATTTGGAGCAAAAAAAATTTTATAATATTATTGCAACAAATCAAATTTTCCCAGGCTCTCTATTAGAATCAAATTCCAATTTAAGTGAGCTGAAATTAGGTTTTAGAACTAAATTAAATCACATCCCAATCGGAACAATTGTAAACAATATTAGTAATGGAGCTAAAGGAACTATCAAATATGCTAGATCTGCAGGAGCTTCAGCACAATTAATTCAATTAGACCAAAAATACGCTAAATTAAAATTACCATCAAACGCTATTATTAAAGTATCTGCTGATTCATATGCAAATATTGGAGTAGTATCTAATGAAAAACATAATTTAGTTTATTTAGGAAAAGCTGGACGAAATAGACATTTAAATAGACGACCAATTGTAAGGGGAATAGCCATGAATCCTGTTGATCATCCACATGGTGGAAGAACTAACGGAGGACGTCCATCAGTGACTCCTTGGGGATTACCAACTAAATCTAAATTCTACCTAAAAAAACGTACAAGAAAATATAAACATGCGAAGATCTAAATGGAAAGGAAACTTCATTGATAATTCAGTATTAAAATTATCATTTCAAAAAAAAAAACAATTAAAAATTTGGTCGAGACGCAGTGTAATTCCATCTTTTTTAGTTGGTGATACTGTCTTGATCTATAATGGAAAAGAATTTAAAAAAGTAAAAATAACAAGAGAAAAAGTAGGATTTAAATTTGGAGAGTTTTCTACAACTCGCAGATACAAATCTAAACAATAATTTTTTATATGAAAAACTTATTAAAAAAAAGAATAAATACTTTTGAAGCTATAAATCAAAATAAATTTTTATTAACTAACTCAATAGTTATAAAACAAGAATTTACTAATGCTTTACTTCAAAAAGATGTTCTAGTCTCAACATTAAATCTTTCTAAAGCTAATAATAATTTAATTCTATATATTAATGGATTTACTAGAACTAGTAAAATGCTTAAATATAGAAAATTAATTTCAAAAAAACCAATTATTAACAAAACAAAAAAAACAAATAGTTTAAATAAATTATTTACTAGTGGATTTAAAAATAAATTAGCTAATGATAATATTATAATTAATTATAAAAGTTTAAATCAACTAATTGATAAAAAATTATTAATTAAAAATTTTAAAATATTTAGAAAATTTAGTACAGTTTTATTTTCCAGAGGATTTAATCTTTTCCTAGATTTTTTAAAAATTGTTACTTTAGTAGAACAAAAAAAAATAAATCCAAAAACTTTTTTATTAATTTTAGGACAAATTTTTAGAAATTCTAATAAAAAAAAGCATACTAAATTTGTATTTTTTATTAAAACTATTTTTGATACCTTAATTAATACTGAAAATTCAAATATTTCTGGATTAAAATTTATTATTAATGGTAAAATAATGGGAAAAACAAGAGCTAGTACTGTTAAAATAGAAAGAGGGGCTTTATCATTAAACACAATTAATTCCGATTGTTTATCAAATCAATTACACGTATATACTTTATATGGAGCTTTTGGTTTTAAACTTTGGATAAACTATAAAAATTAAATAAATTTATGTTATTTACACCAAAAAGAACAAAATTTAGAAAACAACAAAAAGGAAGAAATTTTAATTTTATTAATAAAATTGAAACTTTAGAAACTTTAAAACATGGAGTTGTTGGCTTAAAAGCAATAGACTGTGGACGTATAACAGCTAATCATATTGTAGCTTGTCGTCAATGTATGAATAAAATACTAAAAAAAACAGGACAAATAAAAATAAATATTATCGCCGATACTCCAATAAGTAAAAAACCTATTGAAATTAGAATGGGTAAAGGTAAAGGATCTGTAGACCACTGGATTGCAAAAGTAAATAGCGGAACAGTTATTTTTGAAATAGAAACCGCCTCAAAAATTTTAGCTGTTAATGCTTTAAAAGCAGCCCAGATTAAACTTCCTATTAACACTAAAATAATATATGAATAAACATGTCAAATAATATTAATTACAATCAAGCAATTCAAAATATTAATCTTAGTAAAAATTTATATACAAAAAATATTTTAAGATATAAACGAACTAAAGATATTGGATTATTAGACTATGCATCTAACTTTTCAAATACTGTAGTTAAAATCAAAGAAAATGTAGGAGAATCGATTTTATATTCTTTAAAAACTCTAAAACATAGAAACTATAAAGAATTAAAACTAAAAACTTTTTTACCATTTCAACAATTATCGCCTTCTTATAAACTAGCAGAAAATTTTAATATCACCGCAAAACGTTTAACTGCTGAAAATTCTAAAAACTTTCTTCAAATATTAAGTCCAGTAAAGGGAGGGTTTTTTGGATACTATTCAGGAATTTATGGATTTATTCCAAAAACTCAATTTAAAAAGTTAACTGCACAATCTTTAAATATATCTAATAAAAATCTAGCTACTAAACTATATTTTGCAGATATACATGAATATAACTCTTTATTAAAACCACGCACCCTATTTAAAGTAGGAAAAATGACAATACAACCAGCAAATGTTGTAAATAATTTTAATGACGTTAAAATTAGAAAAGTTTTTAACAGTACATTAAATTTTGTATTTGTCGCAAACGATAAAATTTAAATTTTATGAAAAATTTTAAAAAAATTAAAAATGATTTAAAAACAACTAGCAAAAAAAAAGAATTAGTGAAATCGTCATTTTTCTGTGTTAGTCATTCAAATCAAAATCTAAACCTTAAAGGAACCAAATCTAACCTGCCAAAAAATCAATATTTAGCAAACGAATTTGCCAAAATTATTTCTAAAAGTGAAATTAAATTTCCATTAGAAACTTATACTTATAATTCAAAACAAGAATTAGTTCAGGGAATCTTAAATCAAAACAAAAACATTTTAGGATTTATAAAAATCGACTCAAATCTATTTTTAAATAAAAATTTACTGAAAAAGTACAACTTTGAAACTGCAGGTATATATATTAAAATAAATGCTGCTTATTCAAATGTTATAAAATTAGCAGCAATTTTAAAACACTTTAGTGCTAATAACACCCCTAAAGTGGCTTAATAATAAACATGCATGCTTGCTTATTTTTAAGTCCAATAAACAACTATGTACAAATAAATTGGATAATAAATTTATTTTATAAAATAAATTTAAAATCCGTTTTATAGTCATGAGTAGAATTCTTACTGTCCTTATAAAATAAGGAACTGATAAGGTCTACGACTCTTAATTTTCTAATCTTATACGAATAGAATTAAGAATGCGATCATTAGAGCGAATAGTGCAATAGCTTCGGTTAACGCGAATCCTAAGATAGCAAATCTGAATAAATCATCTTTGATATTTGGGTTTCTTGCAGTTGCTAAGATTAAAGATCCAAAAATGAATCCAATCCCTACTCCAGCTCCTGCTAATCCAAAAGTAGATAGCCCAGCTCCTAATTTTTGTGCAGCTTGTAATAACATAAAGTTAGTTTTATTTTTTTGTTTTAATGTTCGATTAAAAAACAGAAGAAGAGGGATTTGAACCCTCAATTTTGGATTTGGAGACCAACATTTTACCGTTAAAATTATTCTTCTAAATTATTGGGTATTTAAGATTTAATCTTAATAAAAATAGCTTTTGGTTTATTTATTAAAAGATAACTAATTTGATTTACAGGCACTTTATTTGTAAGATCTACAGAAAGTACTACTTTATAAGTTGCAATTTTAAATTGTTCTTTTGCTTTTTTATAAACATGAGGAGATTTTAATAAAGTAAGTTTACGTTCTGATGAAGGCAAATAAAATACACTTACAGTTAAATTTAATTTTTTAAAAAGCAACTCAAGATAGCTTACATAAGCTTTTAATGTATAATTACAAGAACTTTTTATAATAATTTGTTTCATATAAATATTATTTATTAATATGGTAAAATATTACAACTAATTAATATACTATAAGTTAACATTAAATATGCTAATGAAATCGGAAGAAAAACTTTCCATCCTAAATTCATTAATTGATCATATCTGTATCTTGGCAGAGCAGCTCTCATCCATACAAATAAAATTACAAAAAAACATATTTTTACACCAAACCAGAATGAACCAGGAATAAAACTTAAAATTGATAATGGAGGAAGCCAACCACCAAAAAATAATATTGTGTTGATTGAACTCATCATTAACATATTTGAATACTCTCCTAATGAAAATAAAGCAAAACCCATTGCAGAGTATTCTACATTATATCCAGATACTAATTCAGCTTCAGCTTCAGGTAAATCAAAAGGATGTCTATTAGTTTCAGCTAAAGCTGAAGTAAAAAACATTAAAAATAATGGAAAAAAAGTAAAAACAAACCATAATTCTCTTTGGCAATCAATAATTTCTTCAAGATTAAATGAACCAACACAGACAACAATAGTTATCATAATAAATCCAATTGATACTTCATAAGAAACCATTTGTGCAGTAGATCTTAATGCTCCTAAAAATGCATATTTAGAGTTACTTGACCATCCTGACATAATAATACCATAAACTCCTAAAGAAGACATAGCAAATAAATATAGAACTCCTATATTCATTTCAGCTAAAACTGAATATTTATCAAATGGAATTATTGCCCACCCCATTAAACTTATTGTAAAAGTTAAAAGTGGAGAGATAATAAAAATTAATTGATTAGCACTACTTGGTAATACTGTTTCTTTCATTAAAAGTTTAAAACCATCAGATAATGGCTGTAATAATCCGTATACTCCAACAACGTTAGGACCCATTCTTCTTTGAATTGCTCCTAAAATTTTTCTTTCCGCAAGAGTAAAATATGCTACAGCTATTAATAATGGAACTATAATTAGTAATATTTTTATAATAATTACAAGATAACTTGTATCTACAGTGAAATTTGTAGTAGGGAAAAAAGACATAACTAAATTAATAATCATTTTATTTTATATAGAGGGAGTGGGATTCGAACCCACGAAAGGATTTCCTAATAGATTTACAGTCTACCACTATTGGCCACTCAGTCATCCCTCTTCGTTTAATACTAAATAGATATTTTAACAAAATTTTTAATGGAAAGAATGGGATTCGAACCCATGGTACACGGTGAATGTACGTTAGATTAGCAAACTAATGCCTTAAGCCACTCAGCCATCTCTCCTTTGTATTTAAATAATTTTATTTAAATAAACGCAACCCCTTTCGTTTTTTTCTTACTTTTTTACGAGGTCTACAACCATTAAATACTTTTTTTGAAACAACTTCTAAAAGTAATTTTCTTTTTTGATGAAATTTTTTAAAAAGTGAATTTTTAAAAATAGTTAATAAAGGTTTACGAATTCCAACAGGCGCAATAATTTTTGCAACTAATGGTTTATTAAACTTAATTTGTTTATCACGTAAATCTTTTAAAAAAGCATTAGCAATTAATTTAGAATAATTACGTATTCCTTTTTTTGAAACTTTCATTTTGTATGAACCAGAAGAAACACTTCTTAAAACATTATTTGTTTTAGTATCTTTAATATGACAAAACATATTATTTGAAGCTACACGAACAGTTAATCTAAGAAATTTAGTTTTTCGTCCTAATTTATATTTCTTATGAGGACGTCCAGAAACTAGTCCAAAAATAGTTCTTTTTATTAAACGTAAGGTTTTTAAACGTTTCTCTTTTGTTTTATTAAATTTAGGATATTTCAGCTTTTGCTTTGAATTTAATCTTGGCTTTTTTGAATTATCTTTTGTTACATAAGCAACAGTTTTATTTACAAGTCTTTTATCTGAATTTTTTTTTACAAGTTTTTGCATTTGTATGTGTTCTTTGACCTCTTACAGGTAATGAAGCTCTATGTCTTAACCCCTTATAAGTTTTATTATTTTTAATAAATGAAATTTTTTCTTTAATAGAGTCCTGTAATTTTTTTCCAATTAACGCTTTATTTAACATAGTATTAAGTTGATTAAAACGTTTTTGTTTTACAAAACTTATATTTAATCTTGAATTAACACCTAATTGTTTAGTTAAAATTCGTTTAGCTAAATTACTCGCTCCATATTCATTAAATAAGTTAGTAAGATCGTTTGCTTTTTGAGTTTTCATTTTTATCTAATATAAATGACTAAAATTTTTTAAATGTTATTTTAAAATTTTTAATCGTTCTTATTATTGAAAAATAAGACAAAATAGATATTCGATAAGAATATGTAGATTTTTTTCTATAAATAGAGAACAATTTACTTTTTAATAAAAACAAATAAAAATTTAATATTTTATTTTACAAATATAAATTATTTATTTAATTTAAATTAAAATTAAAATATTTTGAATTTTTTTATTAATAAGAGAAAATAAAATTTTAGAATAATTTTTCTTTAAAATGCTTAAAATCAGTCCTTTCGTCGTTTAAGTTGGTTAATAGATTAATAATATATAGTATAATATATGGTATAGTGTATACTGTAAGGAGGGGGGTTAGGGGGGAGGTTTCCCCCCCAGTGTGTGTCCTGTTGTGCGTATCTTTTTAGTGTGCTGTGCTAATATTAGTCTGTTCTTGATTCAGACTTCTACATTTTACTGAATTTTTTTATTTAACCGGAGTGGTGAAATTGGTATACACGTTAGGTTTAGGTTCTAATTCAAAAATGAGTAGGGGTTCAAGTCCCCTCTCCGGTAAGAGTATATAGCTCAGCGGTAGAGCAGTGGACTTTTAATCCAAAGGCCCTGGGTTCAAGCCCCAGTATACTCAGCACTTTTAGCTCAATGGCTAGAGCAATAGCCTTCTAAGCTATAGGTTAAAGGTTCGAATCCTTTAAGGTGTATTTAATTAAAAGTCCGGGTAGCTCAGTGGTAGAGCAATGGACTGAAAATCCATGTGTCAGTGGTTCAATTCCACTTTCGGACAATTTGTCCTTATTTTTATATAGAGATAACAATAAATTTAAGTTATGAATAATAAAATTATAAAATTTTTAAATATTTTAAAAAATGCTTCATTAGCAAAAAAAGATGTTGTGATTCTAACTAGTAATCATTTACTATTAAACTGTACTGAAGCTTTATATAAAGAGGGGCTAATATTATCATATTCTACTTTTAATGATAATGATGAAATTAAATTATCAATTAAATTACGTAATGTTGATGATACTGTATTAACTAATAAATTAAAGGCGGTTTCAAAACCAACTCATATTAGATATTTACCTTATCATCAATTATGTAGATTATCCTTAAAAGAAAAAACAGGTTTTTTTTCAACTAGTAAAGGTATTCTAACTTTAGATGAATGTAAAAAAAATAGAGTGGGGGGTGTTTTCTCATTTTATTCATAGAATGTATATATGAAATTAATAATAAATTTTTCTGAATTTGATCAAGTTTCACTTGGAACTATTAATGGTAAAAGAGTTTTGACTTTATCAAAAAACAATTCTGCGTCTTATATACAAGTACCAACTTGTTTAGATTATACTCTTTTTAATAACTCAATTGAAATTTTTTGTAATTCAAATTTACAAAAAGAGGTCTCTATTTTTAATATTTTTAATAAAACTATTAATGATGTTAAAAATGGTTCTTTAAATTTAGCTAAGAAAAAAATTTTGTTAAAAGGGTTAGGATTTCGTTCTACTTTTGATTCTACTTTAAGTGCGCTTACTTTTAAGTTAGGTTATAGTCATTTAAATACTTTAAATGTTCCTGATTATATAACGAATGTTAAAATAAAAAAAAATACTATTTTATTAGAATCTACTGATAAAATTTTATTAGGTGATTATATGAGAAAAATTCATCAGTTAAAAGAATCGGATATTTATAAAGGGAAAGGTTTTTCTTATAAATATGACACTAAAAAACTAAAAATTATTAAAAAAAAGTAAATTTATGAAAATTAAAAAAGATTTTTTAGATTTTAAAGAAATAATTAATGTTATATTAAAATCTGGATTTTTATTATCAGATAATAAAATGAAAAATATTGCAAATTTTAAATTTTTTACTCTTTATTATATGCTGATGAGTGTAAAAGAGCTTATAAGAAATTTACAAGAAGTTAAAAAATCAAAACATGGAAAGGTTTTCTTATATATAGAAAATCGTTATTTAAGATCGTTAGCCTCTTTATTATTAAATGAGCTAACTTTTGCAAAAAATCATGTATCTATTATTTCTATTGCAAGAAATATTCAAAAATCTTCTGATAATGTTAGTCTTTTATTAGTTATAGGTGAAGTTAATGAAAAATTTTTTCTTGAAGCCACTAGAAGTAATCTATATTTAATTCATGTTATAAATGATAGTTTACGCCAGTCAATTACCGGTCTTTATAATATGTCAAATAACATTTCAGATATTACAAAACTTGTTTGTATCTTTGCTTTAATAGATCAAGTTTTTGTAGAGTCATCCACAGAATTAATTAATAAAACTAATGCGTAAATCACATAAATATAAAATACATAATAAAATTGAATTAATATCTAAATTTCCCTTACGTGTTCTTAGATTTAAAAGACCAAAATGGCAACGTTTAAAAGATATTTTTTTACAAAAAAATAATTTAGGTAAAGAGTTAATTGATATTACTGCAATTAAAAATGATTTTAAAGTTTGGGATAAAATAAATAGAGCTTATAAAGAAAAATTAAGAAATTATTCTTATTTATCAGCAAGTTTAGATAATTCTTTAAATTTAAGAAAATTAAAGAAAGAATCATCTTTAAAAATTCGAAAACAGTTATATTCTAAATTATATTTTCAAAATTATTATAAACCTTGTACTATTAGTTGGTTGGCTAATCTTTTTTCTAGTAGTTTTGAAGTAAGACAAAAAATTACTGAGAAAAGTGTTTTAATAAACAATAAAATTGCTACTACCAATTCATTTTTATCTAAAGGTGATATTATTTCAATAACAGACTCAAATGTTAAAATTGAAAAAGTTATTAAAAAATTTAATTTAAATTATTCAATTTTAACCCATGTTGAAACTGATTATTATTTACAAGAAATTGCTTTAGTTAAAAATATTTCTGATTTAAGTCAAGAGGATTATTATCTGCTTTGCTTAGATTATGTAAATATTCAAAGTTTAAGATAATTTTAAAATTACAAGCGAATATAAATTAACGGTAGATTGTCTGCCTTCCAAGCAGGAAGTATGAGTTCAAATCTCATTATTCGCACGGGGATATAACTCAATTGGTAGAGTGTATGCTTTGCAAGCATGAAGTTACCGGTTCAAATCCGGTTATCTCCATATTTTGATGATATAACTCAATTGGTAGAGTGGTGGAATCATAATCCATATGTTATAGGTTCAAGTCCTATTATCATTACTACCAAAGCGGAATATGGCGCAGCTGGTAGCGCGCCTGTTTTGGGAACAGGAGGTCATGCGTTCAAATCGCATTATTCCGATTAAAACAAAATTCAATATTATATGAAATTTCTACACTCAATTTTGTGTTTATTACTGTTTTTAAGTGGATTAATGGTTGCATTTTCATCAAATCCAGTAGAATCTGTATTATTTTTAATTTTAACTTTTTTTAATGCAGGTGCGATTTTAATAATGTTTAATGCTGAGTTTTTAGGTTTAATTTTTATTATTGTTTATGTTGGAGCTATAGCAGTTCTATTTTTATTTGTAATAATGATGTTAAATGTTAAAATTCATGAAAACATTTTTTCAAAATTATTTAACAAAAATTTTCGTAATACTATTATTGCTTTATTTTTTGTTTATTTAGTTTCAGTTGTTTTATTTGTTTATTTAAAGTCTATTTTTAATTCAGAAAATTTACCTTTAGATGTTAATAATGCCGCTTTATTGATCGATAGTTTAAATAATATCGATGTATTAGGACAAGTGTTATACAATTATTACCTTGTTTGTTTTTTAGTGGCTGGTTTAATTTTATTAGTAGCTTTAGTAGGTGCTATTATTTTAACGTTACGTTTTAATAATGTACATAAAAGTCAACTAACAAGTAGACAATTATCGAGAACTGATAATTTTTTATCATTTTTCAATTAAATTTTTAAGATAACTAGCTCAATGGTAGAGCGTCTCGCTTACAACGAGAATGTTAGTGGTTCAAATCCGCTGTTGTCTAATATAGAGAAAGTAGCTCAGTGGTTAGAGTGTTAGCCTGTCACGCTAAAAGCCGCGGGTTCAAGTCCCGTTTTTCTCGTTTACTACATAAAAATAAAGGAAAATAAAATGATGAGTTTATTTTATATAGAATCTGTAAAGATAGGAATTTTATTAATTTTTGCAATAGTATTATCTTTTGTAATAATTTTTTTATCTTATGCATTAAGTACTTCAGCGCCTGATGTAGAAAAAGTTTCTGCTTATGAATGTGGATTTGATCCATATGAAGATGCTCGTAATGTATTTGATGTTCGTTTTTACTTAGTAGCTATTTTATTTATTATATTTGATTTAGAAGCTGTCTTCTTTTTCCCTTGGTGTATTTCTTTAAGTTTTTTAAATGTTGAGGGATTCTGGGGTATGACAGATTTTGTAATTGAATTACTAGCTGGATATATCTATGCTTGGGAAGCTGGTGGTTTAGACTGGGAATAAAAATTAAAATTATGTTATCTGCAAAAGTTAAAGATTTAAAAATTAGAAAAAAAGTCTATAATATTGAATTAAATAAAAATTTAGCAAAATTCTTATTTATAAATGTTTTAGGAAACAAAAATTTAAATATAAATTTAAAAAAAAAAGCAACAGTTTTTTTAAGAAATTTCTTAAAAAAACGTAATTCCAAAACAAGAATAACAAAACGTTGTTCTTTAACTAATAGGGGGCGTGTTTCTGATAGCAAACTTGGAATATCAAGAGTAAAATTAAGAGAAATGCTAAAAGCTGGTGTTGTTCCAGGATACAACAAGGCTATTTGGTAAAAATAATTATAAACAGTTATGATTCAAAAAGGAACTTACTTTAAAGTTGTTGATAACTCTGGAGCTAAAAAAGCATGCTGTATACATGTATCTGGAGGTTACAGAAAACGCTATGGTAAGACAGGAGATGTTATTGTTGTATCTATTAAAAGTCTAAGAGCAAAACGTCGAGAAGTTTCAAAAATAAAAAAAGGGGACGTTTTAAAGGCTCTTATTGTAAAAACAAAAGTATTTAAACCATCATATTCCCAGGAGTGTGTTTCTTTTTTTGAAAATTCGGTTGTTTTATTAAATAATCAAAATAAATTAATCGGAACACGTGTTTTTGGACCAATTGAAAAAACTTTTAGATATACAAAGTATCTAAGAATTTTATCTCTTGCTTCGGGTGTTATTAAATAATAAAACTCTCTGATAGCTCAGCGGTAGAGCAAATGGCTGTTAACCATTTGGTCGTGGGTTCAATCCCCACTCAGGGATTTGATAATAAAAAAATTATTATGCCAACATTAAATCAATTATTAGTTACAAAATCTAGAAAAAAGAAACTAAAAAGAACAAAAACTCCAGCACTTCGTGGTAATCCGCAACTAAAAGGTGTTTGTTTAAAAGTTTTTACAAGAACACCTAAAAAGCCAAATTCAGCACTTAGAAAAGTAGCTAAAGTTAGATTATCCACTAAAGATCGTGTTGAATCTTATATTCCGGGAGAAGGACATAATCTTCAAGAATATTCTGTAATTCTTATGCGTGGGGGTAGAGTTCCTGATTTACCGGGAGTAAAATATCATACAGTAAGAGGGAAATATGATTTTAAAGGTGTTAAAAATCGTAAACAAGCACGTTCTAAATATGGTACTAAAAAAAAATAATTAAATATTAATAGAATATGAAGAAAAATCCAAATTTATATAATGTTTTTATAGGTTATCTTATTAAAAAGGGAAATAAAATTCAAGCAAAAAGAATTATAGATTCTACTTTTTTTGCTTTATCTACTAAGTTTAATTTACCATTTAGTGTTATTTTACGAAAAATTTTAAGAAAAATGGGGAATAGTATAGAAGTTAAAACTATAAAAATGAGAAAAAATACTCATGTAGTTCCTTTTGCTATTACTCAAAATCGTAAAAACTATTTATTAGTTAAAAAAATTATGGATTCAGTAAAAGAAGATTCTAGTAATAGATCTGTGACTGAAAAACTAATTGATGAATTAACTAATATTCTAGTTTCAAATAAATCAAGTAAGAGCTTACAAAAAAATAAACTAGTTTTAAAACAAGCTGTATCAAATAGATCTAATATTCACTTTAGATGGTAAAGAAAGACTTTATTTTATGAAAAAATTAAATGCTAATTTATTAAAAACAAAAAAAATCTTTTTTAATGAATATGGACAAATTCGTTTTGTAAAAGCATATTCATCAATTAAAACAAAAAAATTTTATCAATTTGTACTTAAAAAAGGCTCATAACTCAGGGGTTAGAGTATACGCCTGATAAGCGTAAAGTCAGTAGTTCAAATCTACTTGAGCCTATATATAAAAATTAAACGCTATATAATTATGAAAAACTTTAGAAATAATCAAAAACATAGTTTTCATTTAGTAGATCCAAGTCCATGGCCTTTTATTTCTGCAATGTCAGCATTTATGCTAACTTTTGGAGGAGTTTTATATATGCATGGATATAATGGAGGATCTTTCTTATGGAAATTTGGTCTATCAATGATCTTATTCATGATGTTCTGTTGGTGGAGAGACATTGTTAGAGAGGGTACTTTTGAGGGACAACACACTAAATCTGTTCAGGCAGGATTAAAAATGGGAATGATACTATTTATTGCATCTGAAGTAATGTTCTTCGTTGCTTTTTTTTGGGCTTTCTTTCATTCAAGTTTTAACCCAAGTCCAGCTATTGGAGGTGTGTGGCCACCAGCATTTATTGCAACATTAGATCCTTGGAAAATTCCATTATTAAATACTATTTTATTATTAAGCTCTGGAGCATCTGTAACCTGGGCACACCATTCAATTGTATTAGGAGATAAATTTCAAGCTTGCATGGCATTAATTGTTACTATTATTCTTGCAGTAATATTTACTGGATTACAAGGATATGAGTATGTGTCTGCACCTTTTACTATTTCTGACAGTGTTTATGGATCAACTTTCTATATGGCAACTGGATTCCATGGATTCCATGTTTTTGTAGGAACTTGTTTCTTAGCAGTATGTTTAGGGCGTTTATATTACAACCATTTTACTAGAGAGCATCATTTTGGTTTTGAAGCTGCTGCATGGTATTGGCATTTTGTAGACGTAGTTTGGCTATTCTTATTTATCACTATTTATTGGTGGGGTTCTTAAAAATATAAACTAACACAAACAAATTAATTAATTTTAAATTAAAATATGTTTAACCAAATCTTTTTTTCAAGTCCTTTAGAACAATTTCAAATTGTTCCAATCGTATCTCTACAATATGGGATATTTGATTTTAGTATCACAAATGAAACTATTATTCTTTTTTTAATATTTTTTTTAATGATTTCATTAATTTTTTCATTATTAAAGGAAGATAATACTTTTTACATTATACCGAATAGATGGCAATCAATTTTTGAAGTAATTTATAAAATGATTTTATCACTTGTTGTTGATAATATTAGAGATAAAAAAGGACAACTTTTTTTCCCTTTAGTTTTTTCAATCTTTTTATTTATTTTATCTTTAAATTTAATTGGATTAGTACCATACAGTTTTACTTTAACTAGTCACTTAATTGTTACTTTAGCTTTAAGTTTAGCTGTTTTTATCGGTATTAATATAGTGTGTATTAGAATTCATGGAATGCATTTTTTTGCATTATTTTTACCTCCTGGTACATCAATTGTATTAGCTTTTTTATTAGTTCCTATTGAATTAATTTCTTATGTATTTAAGCCAGTTAGTTTATCAATACGACTATTTGCTAATATGATGGCAGGACATACTTTATTAAAAGTAATTGCTGGATTTGCTTGTACTTTAATGGCAAATTCTGGTATTTTATTTTTATTACACTATGTTCCTCTATTAATTCTAATTCCATTATTCGGTTTAGAACTTGGAGTAGCATTAATTCAATCGTTTGTATTTAGTATTTTAATTTGTATTTATTTAAACGATTCTATTAATTTACACTAAATTCCTTAAACAAATTATTTCTTAAGATTTGACATGAAACCAGTTAAGAACTCATTTGTTATATCTTAAGAAGTTATTAGATACTGCGTAAGCGGGACACATAACTTCTAAAATACTTTAAATGCATTAAAGGGATGCCTAGGTATTGAAAGCTGTGAAAGTTGTGAAGTGCATAAAGAAGGCTTGAAAATTTTATTGAAGCCTTATAACTTCGGAAGAAATTCTTTCTTTAGGAAATTACAAAATTGGGTGAAGTAAAACATTATAGTAACTCAAAAAGAAATCAACCGAGACTTCGTTAGTAGTGGCGAGCGAATGCGAAACTAGATACAAAATTTAATAAAACGTTGAATCAGCCTTAGAGGGTGCTTAGTCCCGTAAACTTATTTTATTAATTTTTATATATTATAGCGAATTATGTTAAATTTGCTATATTTTGAGGATCTTCCCTCAAATCTAAGAACTTTCAATAACCGATAGCGAACAAGTACCGTAAGGGAAAGGTGAAATAGAACTTCTTTAGGATGAAAAGAATCTAAAATTTAATGCATATGATCTGTTGAAGCTTTTATCAAAAGTGACAGCGTACCTTTTGCATAATGGGCCAATAAGTTTATTTATATGGCAAGTTTAAACTAATTTGTTAGACGAAAAGTAATTGAGTTTTAAAAAGCTTAATAGTCATATAAATAAGACCCGAAGCTGAGTGATCTAACCATGAACAGGCTGAAAAATGGGCGGAAACGCTATTTGGAGGGCCGAACTCGTGTCTGTAGAAAAAGATTGGGATGATTTGTGGTTAGGAGTGAAAGGCTAATCAAACTCAGGGATAGCCGGTTTTCTGCGAAATATATCTAAGTATAGCCTACAAATAATTATTGATGGGGTAAAGCACTTTTGGAATAAGGGGGGTTTTAATCTTACTAAGTTCTGAAAAACTCTGAATACGTCAATTAAATTTTGTGGAGTCAGACGATAGGCGCGAAGGTCTATCGTCAAGAGGGAAACAGCCCAGACTAATTGATAAGGTCTTTAATTAAAAGTTAAGTGATAAGAATGTGAAAAAATATTGACAATTATAAAGTAGGCTTGGAAGCAGCCATCTTTTTGAGAAAGCGTAACAGCTCATTAATCTAATTTTTTTGCTTCGAAAATGTATAGAGACTTAAACTTTTAACCGAATCATTAGATAATTTAATTATGGTAGCAGAACGTTTGATATGTCTATGAAGGTGTTTTGTAAAAAATGCTGCAGATATTCAAAGTGAGCATATTGGCATTAGTAGCTAAAACAATGTTTAATCATTGTCGCCGTAAATCTAAGGTTTTCGATACAACATTTAATGATATCGATATTTAAGACGGACCCTAAGGCAAATTACAAAAGTATAAGCTGATGGGAAATTTTTATTGTGACGAAATAAAACTTTAATCAAACTTTATTGAATATAGATTTGGTTTTTTATTATTTCCAGGAAATAGCAATAAAAACTAAATACCGTACCCTAAACCGACACAGGTAGATGTGTAGAATATACAAAGGCGTTCAAGATAAGTATGCTGAAGGAACTCGGCAAATTTGCTCTGTAACTTCGGGAGAAGGAGTGACATTATTGGGTAACCAATAACTGTTGACACTAAAGAGGAAGAAACGACTGTTTAACAAAAACACAAGTCTCTGCTAATTCGAAAGAAGATGTATAGAGACTGACACCTGCCCGGTGCTGTAAGGTAATGTGGAGATGCTAAAGCATTGAAATTAAGCCCCAGCAAACGGCGGCTGTAACTCTGACGGTCCAAAGGTAGCGAAATTCCTTGTCGGGTAAGTTCCGACCTGCATGAATGGTGTAACGATTTCTTCACTGTCTCCAGCATACGCTTGGTGAATTTGAAATGTCCGTGAAGATGCGGACTTTTTGTGGTTAGACGGAAAGACCCCGTGCACCTTTACTATGATTTTAAGTTGCAGAACTGTATAACTTGTGTAGAATAGGTGGGAGCGCAAGCAACCATGAAATACCATCCTTGATATATTGTTTTGCTTAATTCTTTATAGAAGACAGCTTATGAAAGGTAGTTTGACTGGGGCGGTCACCTCCTAAAGAGTAACGGAGGTGTGCAAAGGCAAATTCAAGTTTAATACTGTAGAGTGTAATGGCATATATTTGCTTAACTGTGAGATTGACAAATCGAACAGAGATGAAAGTCGGCCATAGTGATCCGGTGGTTCAAAGTGGAATGACCATCGCTCAACGAATAAAAGGTACGCCGGGGATAACAGGCTGATGGTTTCTGAGAGTCCTTATCGACGAGACCGTTTGGCACCTCGATGTCGGCTCATCACATCCTGGAGCTGAAAAAGGTTCCAAGGGTTCGGCTGTTCGCCGATTAAAGTGGTACGTGAGCTGGGTTCAGAACGTCGTGAGACAGTTCGGTCCCTATCTGCCACAAATGTAGAAAATTGAAAGGACTAAATCCTAGTACGAGAGGACCGGATTAAGTAAACCTCTGGTGTATCGATTGTTACTTCTGTAGCATGGTCGAGTAGCTAAGTTTATAAGAGATAACCGCTGAAAACATATAAGTGGGAAACTTCCCTTAAAACAAATTTTCAAAAATCGTAGAAGAATACTACGTTGATAGGTCTTAAATGTAAAAGCTGTAAGGCTTGAGTTTAAAGATACTAATTTTTATATTAAAAAATAATAATAAAAACTAAATAATTTATGTTTGTTATTCAAATACTTACAAATGTTCTTCTTTTTTTAAGTGGTATATTTGGAATATTATTAAATAGACGTAATATTTTAATTGTACTAATGTGCATTGAAATTATTTTACTAAGTGTTAATTTAAACTTTATTGTTTTTTCAATATATTTAGATGATTTTTTAGGACAAATATTTTCATTGTTTGTATTAACAGTTGCAGCTGCTGAATCTGCAATTGGATTAGCTATATTAATTTTATATTATCGTGTAATGGGTAATATATCAATTAGTGAAATTGCTACATTAAAAGGTTAAATATAATCAAAATAAATAATTATGCCACAATTCGATTTTTTTTCATTCTTTGTACAAATTTTTTGGTTAACTGTAGGTAGCTTTGTTTTTTATCTAGTTTATTTAAAACTAGTGATTAAAAACTCATCAGAAGTTATTAAAATGCGTCAAAAAATTAATTCATTTATTGTAAAATCAAAAGAGAATAATAATTCTTCTTTTTTATACAATACCGTTCTTGATTATTTTAGAAATAGATCATAATATTTCTATGTCGTTAAATCTCTTTTTTATTATTATAAGAGAGTAAATAAAAAGTATAAAAATATTTAAAATATTTTAATACATACAAATTTAAAATTTTAATTTAATTCAGATTTTATTTAATAAAACTGTAAAGCTAGAGAGTTTGATCCTGGCTCCGAATGAACGCTCGCAATATACTTAACACATGCTAGTCGAATGTCTAACAGACATGGCGAACGGGTGCGTAATACATAAGAATCTACCTTAAAGTTTGGAATAATTACAATTTCAATTTAAAATATTGAAATAACAAAAATACCAAATATTAAAAGATTAAATATCGCTTTAAGATGAGCTTATGCAGGATTAGGTAGTTGGTGGGGTAAAAGCCTACCAAGCCTATGATCCTTAGCTGATCTGAGAGGATGATCAGCCACACTAGGACTGAGACAAGGCCTAGGCTTATGCCAGCAGTGGGGAATCTTGGACAATGGGCGAAAGCTTGATCCAGTAATATTGCATGAACGAGGACAGCACAAAAGATTTGAGTATATACTCAAATCGGCTGTAAAAGTCTTTCGCTGGTGAGGATAATGACTGTAACCAGAGAAGAAGCTCCGGCTAACTTCGTGCCAGCAGCCGCGGTAATACGAAGGGAGCAAGCGTTATTCTAAATGATTGGGCGTAAAGGGTTCGTAGGTTGTAATTGTTGTCATATGTGAAATCTTGAAATTTCCTTTCAAATATGCGTATGATACTCTATTACTTGAGTATATCAGGGGATAACAGAATGTTATATGGAGGAGTAAAATCCATTGAGCTATAATGGAATGCCAGTGGCGAAAGCGGTTATCTGGGATATATACTGACGCTGAGGAACGAAAGCGTGGGGAGCAAACAGGATTAGATACCCTGGTAGTCCACGCTGTCAAAGATGAGTGCTAACACTTGGATTTTTTCTGGTGTAAAGTAAACACGTTAAGCACTCCGCCTGGGGAGTACGAACGCAAGATTGGAACTCAAAGGAATTGACGGGGGTCTACACAAGTGGTGGAGCATGTGGTTTAATGCGATAATACACGCGGAATCTTACCAGTTCTTGAATATAGTGTTAATAATATTAATAATATTATTATTTAATAAAGTTTAATACTTTTATAATACAGCTATACAGGTGTTGCATGGCTGTCGTCAGCTCGTGCCGTGAGGTGTTTGGTTAAGTCCTTTAACGAGCGCAACTCTTATCTTATATTGGTAATTAAAATTTGTAAAGGTTTTAATCCACTTTTAAGAAACAGCTAGTGATAAACTAGAGGAAGGTGAGAACGACGTCAAGCCCTTATGGCCCTTATGAACTGGGCTACACACGTGCTACAATGGTAACTACAAAAAGTTATACAATAAAGCAATTTGGAGTAAATCTTAAAAAGTTACCGTGTTCGGATTGTAGGCTGCAACTCGCCTGCATGAAGGTGGAATCACAAGTAATCGTAAATCAGAATGTTACGGTGAATTTGTACTTAGACCTTGCACACACCGCCCGTCACATGCCGGGAGTAGGTTTTGTTTGAAATTAAAAAATTTTTTGTTTAATTATTTTTTATCTTTAAAAAGAGATTATAATATATTCAATTTGGTTTTTTAATCATTATAGAATTTATAACTGGGATGAAGTCGTAACAAGGTAGTCGTACGGGAACGTGCGGCTGGAATAAAAAAATAAAAATATTTAATTATAATATAATTAAAAATAAAAAAACAAATTTCGATCTTTTAAAAGTTTACTTAATAAACACATACTATTAATATATGTTTGCAATTCCAACTAATTTATATCAATTTGCATCAAGATGGTTATTTTCAACTAACCATAAAGATATTGGAGTTTTATATTTAATTTTTGGAGCTTTTTCTGGAGTTTTAGGTACCACTATGTCTATTTTAATAAGAATGGAATTAGCAGCTCCTGGAAGTCAAATTTTAAGTGGAAATTATCAATTATATAATGTTCTAATAACCGGCCACGCATTTTTAATGATTTTCTTCATGGTTATGCCTGTAATCATTGGGGGATTTGGAAATTTTTTTGTTCCATTAATGATAGGAGCGCCAGATATGGCATTCCCAAGAATGAATAATATTTCATTCTGGTTACTTCCTCCATCATTATTATTATTATTATCTTCTGCTTTAGTTGAAGCAGGAGCTGGTACTGGATGGACCGTATATCCACCTTTAGCTAGTGCACAAGCACACTCTGGACCTTCTGTAGATTTAGCTATTTTTAGTTTACACTTATCTGGAGCAGCTTCTATTTTAGGATCTATTAATTTTATTACTACTATTTTTAATATGAGAGCTCCTGGAATGACTATGCATAGATTACCTTTATATGTTTGGTCTGTTTTAGTAACCTCATTCTTATTAGTATTATCCCTACCTGTATTAGGAGGAGCTATTACTATGTTATTAACTGATAGAAATTTTAATACTACCTTCTTTGATCCTGCTGGAGGAGGAGATCCAGTATTATATCAACATTTATTCTGGTTCTTTGGACATCCAGAAGTATACATTTTAATTTTACCAGCATTTGGTATTGTTAGTCAAGTTATTTCAACTTTCTCTAACAAACCTATTTTTGGTTATTTAGGAATGGTTTATGCTATGGTATCTATTGGAGTATTAGGATTTATTGTTTGGGCTCACCACATGTATACTGTAGGATTAGACGTTGATACTAGAGCGTATTTCACTGCAGCTACTATGATTATTGCAGTTCCAACAGGGATTAAAATCTTTAGTTGGATTGCAACTATGTGGGGAGGATCTATTAGACTACAAACTCCAATGTTATTCGTATTTGGATTCTTATTCCTATTTACTATTGGAGGATTAACTGGTATTGTATTATCTAACTCTGGAATTAACCCTGTAGTTCATGATACTTATTATGTTGTAGCTCACTTCCATTATGTATTATCTATGGGAGTTGTATTTGGTATTTTTGCTGGATGGTATTATTGGATTGGAAAAATGACTGGATTACAATATCCAGAAACTTTAGGACAAATCCATTTTTGGTTATTCTTTACTGGAGTAAACGTTACCTTCTTCCCAATGCACTTCTTAGGATTAGCTGGAATGCCAAGAAGAGTTCCTGACTATCCAGATGCTTTTGCTGGATGGAATGCTATTGCTTCATTTGGTTCTTTAATTTCAACAGTTTCAATTGTATTATTCTTTTATATTGCTTATATTACATTAACTGCTGGAGAAAGAGCATCTGCTAAAAATATTTGGAAATACTAATTTAAAGAATATAGAGTAAAATCTTTATTCAACGCGAAATAAAGCAGCTCGGTAGCTTGTCGGGCTCATAACCCGAATGTCATAGGTTCGAATCCTATTTTCGCCATACAATTAATGGATCATAGCCAAACCAGGTTAAGGCAGCCGTTTTTGATACGGCCATGTACGAGTTCAAATCTCGTTGATCCTGTTTAAAACATAAAAAATATAATTTTAAATTAATTATAGAAAATATAAGTACAAATCACCAAACCGGTTTACACCAACAATTAAATAATTTTGTTAATACAATAACAAATTTATTTCCTACTTATGTCAGCATTCCTGATGATGCTGGAAATGTTGTCACCAAACAAAATCCTATTTTTAATATTTTAAGTCAATATTTAACTAATAATCCAAATACTTTATTAGCTCAATATTGTACCAATAATACAAATGCTCTTCAAAGTGTAGTATTAGATAATATTAAGAGTATTAAGTTATCTATTTTAACACGAGAAGTGGCTGCGAAAGCTAGTCAAAACGCTAATACGTTAGACTATAATAGAAGTGATCTTGGTGAACATTTTATAAACTATACTTTAAATCATGCAGGTTTGGGTAATAAAGAATTATATAGTTTTATAGCAAAATGTGCTGAGCACCGTGCATTTGCTGTAGATAGCATTTATAAGCTTGCGCCTGGAAATATTACACCAGATATAGCTAATATGCACAAGGATATAGATTTTATTAAAACTATTTTTATGCCTATACGTGATGTTTTTACTTTGAAACTTCAACAGTTTTTAGATCAAAAATTTTTTTCATAATCCAGAAGTACTTGAGAATGCAGCTGTTTTTGGCCAAGCTATATAAGATTTTTTTGTAAGTTTAACACCAATAATATTTGCATTTTCAGTTGTGCCTATATATTTGATAAATGTTAATATAGTTCGACCTTATCTTGTACAATTATGTTATGAATTAACGGGTAATAACATATTAACGTTTGATACTTATTTTAATAATTATGTAAAAAAAGCTTATGGACCGAGTTTACAAGAGCGCTTAGCCAAAATTAGACGATCTAATCCAGCGCCAGAACAGGTTGTTGTTATAACTACGGTACAATTAGGTCTTGGTGCTGTTATTCTTGGTGGTGTTATTTTAGTAGGAATTGGAGCCATAGTAGAACATTCTACTATTTCACAATTTATCAAAAGTTTAAATTCTAAAAATTTAGAAATGTTTTTGAGTACTTTAGGATCGCATATGGAATATGCGTTTAGAGGTTTTAAAATTAATCTCCCACCTATGGTAGTAGAACACTTAGCCAAAGATTTTCAATTTTTATTAAAACTCTTTAAACACAAAACTATTCAAACTGATTTATAAAAAATTATGTTAAATAAATTAAACATTACTTTATTATTAGGAAATATAAGCTTTATTAGTTTATTTTTTTATAATAATTATAAACTTACAAGTGAATTAAATGATATTAAATTACAATTAATAAAAGTTGAAAATAAATACGATGATTTACTTTTAAAAATAAATTCTTCACATTTACAAGTTGTAGAAAATTTTGATACAAAATTAAGTGAAACTGGTATGGAACTTTCATATACAAATGGTTTACTTTCATTATTTACTAGTCTTGTTCTTCTTTTTGCAACTGCTTATTTTTTTAGAACTAATGTATTATTTATAGATAAGGTTGCAGAATCTAACTTTTCTGTAATTAAAGAGTGTACACAGCTCGAAATTGATGCTATAAAAACATATTGTTCTATGGTAAAAAATTCTAATAACCTTAATACTAACAACTTAAATCTAAAATTAGAGACTTTAATAAATTTAGTTTCAACTATGTCATCTTCTCAAAGTAATGTAGTTACAAAAGCTATCGCGGAAAATTCAGATACTATTGCAAATGTAACTTCAACAATTACACAATTATAATTATTTTAGATTACTTTCATTAATCTACTTACTATATATATTATTTTTTACCTGG
>Ga0194115_10001130_pt1 | contig 35337 bp, 44 predicted proteins | sample TA2MahsurfametaG_3_FD_148656 | JGI IMG/M metagenome (GOLD analysis project Ga0194115, IMG submission 148656) | Freshwater microbial communities from Lake Tanganyika, Tanzania - TA2015002 Mahale S4 surface | ecosystem: Environmental > Aquatic > Freshwater > Lake | place: Tanzania: Lake... | reverse complement strand
CATTCGGGTGGGTATGCATGGAATGTGAGCTCAGGGGACGGGGGTGACACACCGACCCTGACGAGCTCACACCCCTTTGTCAGCTGAACAACCTGGTGGGACTACACACCTAGCCATCAACCCCTGGGGCTGCCTCGGTGCCATGAGCGTTCCGCCGCGCCGCAATCAGACGCCGAGCTGGACCGGCGGCCACTTCTCCCACGAGCACGGCCGTGCCGATCATGAGCAGAACCCTTGCGGCACTGGCAATCATGTGCAGCGCCATCTCCTGGGTGCTCAGCACGTCATGGCTGGCGTTTGACGTTGTGTTGTGTGTCATCTCGACCTCACCGATACCCAGGTCATAGGAGCGATCCAATGGGCACAGATCGTTTGCAGCGCCGTTGCAGCAAGCGGAGGGATTAGCCGCAACGCCCTTGATCGGGGGCTCCTCGCCGTGCGTGGATGGAGGTTCTTCTGTTGCGATGACACCCGAGCTCGCGGCCTGCGTTCTGGAGGGTTTGCTGCAGCTCCATGAGGAGCTTTCGGTTGACCCAGAAGCCCCCTGGTACGTGGGGATGCCCGATCAGACCCAGGTGCTGCACGACGAGCTCTGGCTCCTGGCGGGAGAACTCTCCCCCCGCTCCCCTGGGGCACTGGTGGAGGCTTGGTATGCCTCGGGCCGCTCGAGCTTGTTGCCGGTGGCCTGCACGGGTGAGTTGGTGAGCAGCCGTCATCTGGCGGCCTGAAGCAGCGTTTTACAAGAGCAAGCCGGCAAAAGCAGATTGCATCAGTCGGCCTGGGGCGTCATGGGGTGTTTGTTGAACGAAATCGACCATCCAATCGATTCAATCAGTCGCGATGGGGTTTTCCACATGCACGTGCACAGGTTGTTGATCAGGAACCCACAGCACTGTCCTGCTTTCGCTTGTTCTGCTCAAGCAGTGCTCGAGGCGGCAGACGAATCAAAGCCTGAATCCAGAGCGCGACTCGCCTGTCGCGACACGGGACGTGTTGGGCTGGAATGGTTTGCCGTGAACATTCGTCTGTAGCGGTGATCGTCGCCTCGGCTCGGTGACTGCTGCTTGGTTGAGAGCGGTTTCCCCAAAGAGGGGATCAAATCCCAGGTGGGTCGGCGAGTCCTCGCCGAGACGCTTGTGGAAAAGCTGTGGAAAATCCGGTTTTGGGTGGTCGCTTGGCTCGGTTGTGATGCGATCCATGCTCCGGCCTCGTCGATCATGGGTGCCCCCTTCAACTGCCGATGCGCTCAGCTCTGGAGATTGCTCTCTTCGTTGATGCCACTGAGACGTTGTTTCGCATCGGCGATCAACTGCACCACCAGGGCTTTCCTCTTCCTGCACCACCACAGCGCCATGGCGTTGCCAACGCCGACGAGATTCGTGAACGCGTGCTGCGTGGCATCAATCCGATCGCAGCCATGTCGCTGGATGACGCCATGGGGATTCGCTATGGAGACGATCCCGCGGGTCACGACCTCACTGTGTTTGCCGGGGTGCACCGGGGCTTTCTCGAGCTGATGGTGGCCCCTGATCTGGAGCAGGTGCCGCAGCTGCGGGGCCGCCGGATCGGGATCGACACCGAAACCGGCTACGCCCGTGCCTTGATGGAGTTGATGCGGCGAGCCTCGCTGCGGCGTGATCTCGACTTCAGCGTGGTGAAAGCCGGCGCCACGAATCGGCGCTTTGAGCGTCTGCTCAGCGGTGAGATTGATGCGGCGCTGCTTGGTTCGCCGTTCACTGATCTGGCCAAGGCCAGACAGTTCCGCTCTCTGGGCTCGGTGCCTGAGCTGCTCGGTGGCTATCAGGCTGTGGTTCTGGTCGCCAAAGCGGCCTGGCTCAACGAGCATCCCGATCAGGCGCGATCGGTGGTGGCGTGTCTGCTGGGAGCCGCACGCTGGGCCTTCGATCCGATCAACGCCGAGCCGTTGATCGCCATGCTTGAGCAGTGCATCTCAGTCCCCCACACGCTGGAGACACGCCGGAGCATTGCGGTAACGCTCTTTGGTGCAGGCACGCAATATTTGCGGGACGGTTGCATTCACGATCGCGATCTGCAGGTGGTGGTGGATCTCTACAACCACGACTTGGGAACCACGCTGACCCCCCAGCATCTACGCAGCTGGATCACGGATGCCTTTCTACCTGTGAACGATTGATGAACGAGCAGCCATGACCTCCAAACGCCTTTAGCCTGAAACCAGCTTAATGGGCGCAGGTTATGGCTGTTGTGATCAATCACATCATCGTTCACTGCCGCAATAAGGAAGACTCTGCAGCCTTTCTTGCCGAGGTGCTCGGTTTGCCTGCACCCACCAGCTTCCATCGCTTTCAGGTGGTTCGCCTCGATAATGGAGCCACGCTCGATTTCCTCGATTCACCCGAGGATTAAATTGTCTGGGAGCATTTCGCCTTCCTGGTGGACGAGAGCGACTTTGATGCGATCCTCGCCCGCATCCAGCAGCGCAACATCCCGTTCTGGTCAGACCCCTTTTGCAAGCTTCCAGGCGAGATCAACACGGATGATGGTGGGCGCTCGATTTACTTCAAAGACCCCAACAACCACCTCCTTGAGATCCTCACGGTTCCCTATGGCGGTGAGCGTCTGGCTGCGAAGTACGTGCCGTGAAAGCCTGGCTGGGGCTGGCTCTGGTGGGTGGCCTGGCCGCTGCGGTGTTGAGCCAGGCTGTGCGCTCTGGGCCGGAAGCTCCGTCCAATCCACCGCTCCTGCTGCTGCAGGAGCCTGTCACCCAGGTGGATGCGCGACTGCTCGGCGAGGGATGGCGGCCTCAGCCCGATCGCCAGCCGTTGCCCTTCGAGAGGGAGCTTGCGGGCAATCAACTGGCCAGCCTCAGCTCCTGCTCGGGTACAGGCATGGGCTTTTGCCGCTACGACTACCAGCGAGGCAAACAGTCGCTCATGGTGGTCACGGTGCCGGGTGCCAGCGGTGCAGGGGTGGTGCATCGCTCGGCATTCCGATTGCACAACGAGTAGCAGATCGACAGCACAAGAGCTGCAATCTGAGGTTTCCAGAGTCGTTTGTGCCGGCAATCCAGCCCCCTAGCGTGTTGCTAGTCACGGAGACTGCATGGCTGAATTGATTGATATCCGCCTCTTAACCCAGATCTGCCTCGAACAAGTGGCCCTGGCTCAACGCCTTGCACCCTAACTGGTGCCCACCGAGCTGCTGAACCGCAGCGCCGCAGCCATTGGTTGCCTGCTGCCACGCTTGCCCGATGCGGTGTTGGAGTTGGCCCTCAATGAAACGGCACGGCAGCTGGAGTGGTCGCTGGCCTGAGTTAGTTGGAGGCGGCAGCTGATTCGATCCGCTGCTGCAGGCGCTGGAACATGTAGCCCATGCCCCGAGCGGTGAGGATCAGTTCGGGATTTTCGGGGTCGTGCTCAAGCTTGGCTCGCAGACGCGACACATGCACATCCACCACGCGGCTATCTGAGGCTTTGCCGGGCCGGTAGCCCCATACCTGCTCGAGCATGTCGAGACGGCTGATCGCCTCGCCGGAACGACTGATCAACAGCTCCAGCAGGTTGAACTCCATGCCGGTGAGACGGATGCGTTCATCACCGCGATGGGCCTGCCGGCGATTGAAATCGATCTGTAGATCGCCCACCACAACGATGTTGCTGTTGCTGCCACCGCTGGAGCCGCCCTGGGTGTTGGTTTGTGATGCCCGCCGCATCACGCAACGGATGCGCGCCTCAAGCTCCTTCGGGCTGAAAGGTTTCACCATGTAGTCGTCTGCACCGAGTTGCAATCCGGTGATGCGATCGGCTACATCGCCCAGCGCCGTGAGCAGGATCACGGGCACTTCCGATTGGGCGCGAATCCGCTCGAGCACGGCAAAGCCATCGAGCTTGGGCATCATCACGTCGAGCACCACCAGATCAGGCTCGAGACCACGGAATTGCTCCAACGCCTCCTCCCCATCGGCAGCGGCGGTCACGGCGTGGCCGGCCATCGAGAGCCGTGTTTCGAGGATGCGGCGAATGTTGGCCTCATCATCGGCGATGAGGATGTTGAGGGATTGCGGTGCGGTGTCTGGGTTGCTCATCGTGTTGATTCGGCGCGATCAATCCGCAGCGGCCTGATGGGTTTCCACGTCGCGCTTCACCATCGTGTAGTGGACGAGCGGATCGCGGTATTGGCGGGGCAGCGTGTTGTGCAACAGCTCAAGCCGATCCCAACAAACGGTTCGCTTGATTTTTGCGAGTGAAATGCCATCGCGAATCAACATGCGCAGAGCCTTGCAATAGGCCGAATAGCTTGCTTCAAGCTGCGCAATCGTGATCGACGGCTGTCCCGTTGTGCGAGAAGCCTGCATGTACTGTTGAATACCTACTCCGGCCAACCCGGTTTTATGGACTTTACGGCGTATGCATCCGCAAACTCATCCTTGACAGTGCATGGGTTTTATGCATGCCAATGCAATTGGCGTGTTTTTATCGTGTCATTTGATACTGGCGCCCTCGAGCAGCCTGTCTGGGCCTTGACTCAGCACTGCGCCGCTCGGCAAACGAAAGAAAAACGAAAGAATCTGCGTTCTGGTTCTCTGGGGTTCCTTTTGGGGCGTGCCTCCTGGTTTGTGGAGCGTTGCCTGGTGCGCCAGCGCAGGGTGATGGCGATCCAGTTGCGCGCTCAATGGATCGCTTCGATGATCGTCACGGCGCGGCCCAGATGCTCGCTCAGGTGATCGGTCAGTGCCTGGGCGCGTTGATGGCACGCAAAGTCGCTCTGAATGGTCAGTTGGTACTCACCGGCTGCACCGATCCCAAGCCAGGCATCAAGAATGCGCTGCTCAGTCAGATCGCTCAGTCGCTGATTGCAGGTGTTGTCGAGATTGCCGCAGCTCCAGCCCAAGAGCTTGAGAGCGTTCAGCTCGCGGACCAGGGCTTGATTGCCATCCAGTCGCAGCGGCTGAGCTTTGATCCAGCGGTAGCGCTGATGCACATGCCGTTCGGCCGCCAGCAGCGAGGTGTCTCCCGTGGTGATCTATTCCGAATCCACTTTGGTGAGCTGGATCTGAAGAACCTCTTCGCAGCGTTTCGCTGCCCGGCAGATCCGCGACTGGCTGCAGTTCAGCGCCTCACCGGCGCGGGCACCGGTTCGCCATTGCAGATGATCGAGGGCTGCGAGCGACTCCGCAAAACCAAGCGTGATCACTCGCGATTCAATGCCGGAATTATCTGGTCAGTTAGGTCGAGGCATGGTCGCGTTGTGCCCCCGGGTAACGCTCTCTGGCGCTTTAGTCGAAAGTTGCATAGCGGCTTGGCCTCGGCTGGTTGCTCGCTCAGTGGAGCACCTCGATCTCGGGCAGCCCGGCGGACAGCTCCCTGGCCTTCTCGCTCAGAGCCTCCAGCAGTTCGGCCACGGCTGGATCGTTGGCGAGTTCGCGGCGGATCACCAGCGCATCTCCCGAACGAAATGGCAGCTCCAGAGGAAGCCGGCAGAGCGCTCCACCACTGATCTGCAGGCTCAAGGGCGTTCCGTAGCCGATCACCAGCTCCGTTTCCGTTCGTCCTTCCCAGCATTCGCGCCGGCAGCGCGTCATCCGAACACCGTCATTCCAGAGGCCGAGCTCGCGCAGAGCGGCTTCCACCAGGGGATAGGAGCCAAAGGGCAGCGCCAGCGTTGGAAATTCGGCGATGTCGTTGAAGCTCAGGTTGCGGCGCTGCAGCAGGGGGTGATCCGGTGCATAGGTGAAAAACACCGGCATCGAGGTGATCACCATGGCGGTGAGATCAGGGTGATTGTCGGCAGGTAGATCTGGCACCCCGGCGAGCCAGGCGTCCACCACACAGTCGTTGAGCAGTTGGACATTGCGCTTGATGCCCACGATGTCGGAGCGGCCCAACATCCATTGGGGTGGCAGGTTCGTGCACAGCGTTGGCGCACGGGCTTGATGGCCATCCAGTCGCAGTGGCCGGCGGCCCAGGCGACGGGCCAGCTGATGCACCTGCCGCTCCAGGCGCAGAAAGGTTTGATCACCGAGGATTTCCCACTCGCCGTTCTGCTTCTGCATCTCGAGCTCAAACACCCGAAGCGCCTTGCTGCAGTTTCGGCTGACCCCTGATTGACTCAGCGCATATTTGCTGGCCACCTGCTCACCTGTTCCGAGCTACTGGATCCCATCAAGGGCCTCGAGAACCTGAAGCTCAACCACGCTGAAGTACACCTGCTTCGGCAGCTTATCTGGCAGCTTGAAGGCGCGAGATGTGATGTGTGCTCGTGATGCGGACTGGGCCTCTAGCTGTTGTTTTTGTATTGGCTGATGGTGGCATTATCTGTTACTACCGATGATCTATTTGATTGTTTCAATCTCAGTCAGGTGACGGCACGTTGAGGAGCAGCTCATTGAGCTCTAGATCGTTGCGCCGCAACAAGGCAAACACCGTGCCCGCATTGCCCCGGCAGATGCGCAGCTCGTGATCGAGCACGGTGATGTCGAGCCAGGCCGGGAACGATTGGCTCACGCTGCGCAGCCATTGCAGCCGGCGACCCCCCACCGCTGGCCCCAACCAGCCACCCCGTTGAAAGCGCACCTGCACCCGTTGGCTCACTGGGGGTTGATCAGGCCTTGAGCTGCAACGATCCACCTCAATTGCGGCCTCCACGGCAATGCCCGCCAAAGAGGCGAACGGCCCTGGCAACCGCAGCAGATTCATGCCCCGCCCCTGCGAGGGCGCGAGCAGTTGCAGGTTGTCCAGCCAAGGGCCTACGGCCAGATAGGGCTGGCTGCTGCTGCTCCAACGCAGCTCCCAGACGCCCTCCAGCTGTTGCAGCGCACCGGCCGCTAGCAGGTTGGCCGGTTGAGACTGCTCCAGGCTTTCGATCAGCTGCAACACCCTCTGGCGCTGGCGATCAGCGGAACCCCGAGGCTCTTGCCGCAGCAGCTCGAGGAGCGCTTGCCGTTGCTGATCAGGCTGCGTGGATCCACTCATCCTGTTGCTTCTAGCTGTGGCTAGAGCGAGGGCATTGGATGTAAGCCCACATGCTCCGTTCCTCTCTGATTCTCTGCCTCGCACTGATGGCGGCAACGCCTGCTGCGCGCTCAGAAGCGCTCCCGCCACCTCTTGAAATGCCGCAACCCACAGCGCAGCCCGCCGACAACCCCGGCTTCGCCATGGATGTGGAACATGCCCTCGGCGACTTCACTCGCTTGCAGTGCGGCTTGCTAGGCCTGATTCTGATCAACTCACAACCCTGCCCGGCGCCCTGAGTGTTGAACCCTGAGCAGTGGCAGAGCGTGCAGGTGTTGCTGTTGGCGGTGGTGCCGGTGGCGTTGATCTGGTGGGCCTGGCTGCGGCTGCTGCGTTAGGGCATCCAGTCGGCGGGAGGCTCGGGCTTGTCGGTGTCCTTCAGCGACGGGAACAGCTCGCGGATCGCGCTGGTGAGGGTGGCGCGGGCTTCGGAACGGAAGGCGTCGGCGGCGTCGGCGGGCAGCACCGGGAAACTCGTGTCGGTGTTGCCCTCACCGCGCAGGGGCTTCCAGCTGATTTTTTCCGTTTTCTTGAGCTCCTCGAGGGGTGCCACAAAGTCGAAGCTGGCGCTGCGTCCTGTGGCAGACGCCTTTGCCACCAGCTGTTCGCGGATCGGCAGCAGCTCTTTGGCCTTGAGGGTGTCGGGCAGGCCGAGCACCGGTTGGTAGTAATCGATCGTGCGCAGTTCTTCCTGCAGAACGATCGGCCAGGCCGCCACTTCACCCTCCTGGAGCAGCACGGTCTGCATGGCGTCGAGATAAAACGCCAGCCAGCGGTAGTGGGATTTGTCCTGGGTGCGCTTCTTCTCGGATCCCTTGGCCACGATCTTGGGGAGGGCGGCTTCGGCCTTGCGCAGGAACTGGCGGTCGTCGCGCTCCAGGTTGATCGCCCCCCAGCGCTGCCGGTACTCCCACAGTTCTTCGTAGCGGCGCACGTCTTCAGCGCTCCAGCCCAGCTCCTTCAGTTCGCCAGCTCGGTTGTTTTCGCTCTTCTGCACGCGTGAATTGTTCTCTGGAGGCACCCTAGGTCTTGGCAATAGGGTCAGTTCAGGAATCGTGTCCCATGAGCAACCCCGCGCCGCAGCTGGATTTCAACACCGCACTGACTGATGTTGAGGGCGGACCGATCGGGGTGTTGATCTGCGGGCATGGCAGCCGCAACCGGCAGGCGGTGAGTGAGTTTGCCCAGCTGGCGGAGGGCCTGCGGGCGCAGCTGCCCGGAGTGCCGGTGGAGTACGGCTACCTCGAGTTTGCGCGGCCGATCCTGCGCGATGGCCTGGAGAGCCTGCGCGCCCAGGGCGTCCAGCGGGTGTTGGCGGTGCCCGGGATGCTGTTCGCTGCCGGCCACGCCAAGAACGACATTCCTTCAGTGCTGAACACCTTCAGCGCTGAAACCGGTCTGCGGATCGATTACGGCCGCGAGTTGGGTGTGGATCTGAGCATGATCCAGGCCGCCGGTGCCCGGATCCGCGAGGCGCTCGATGCCTCTGATGCGGCCGCAGCCGCCCGCGGTGAGGCACCGGTGCCGCTCAGCGACACCTTGCTGGTGGTGGTGGGCCGCGGCTCCTCCGATCCCGACGCCAACTCCAACGTGTCGAAGGTGGCGCGGATGCTGGTGGAGGGCTTTGGGTTCGGGTGGGGTGAAACCGTGTACTCCGGCGTCACCTTCCCCTTGGTGGAGCCAGGCCTGCGCCACGCAGTGAAGCTCGGCTTCCGCCGGATCGTGGTGTTTCCCTATTTCCTCTTTTCCGGAGTGTTGGTGAGCCGCATCCGCCAGCACACCCAGCTGGTGGCGGCTGATCACCCCGAGCTGGAGTTTGTGGAGGCCAGCTACCTGGGCGATCACCCCCTGGTGATCAACACCTTCCTGGAGCGCGTTCAGGAGGTGGTGCGCGGTGAGACGCAGATGAACTGCTCCCTCTGCAAATACCGCGCCCAGGTGCTCGGCTTTGAAACCGAAGTGGGGGCGCCTCAGCAGAGCCATCACCACCACGTGGAGGGGCTGGTGGAGGCCTGCACGCTCTGCGAGCACGAATGCACGGGTGCCTGCCAGCCCGACGGCATCCCGATCCCCCTGGGCCATACGCACGATCACGGTCACGACCACAGCCATGCGCACGGTCACAGCCACGACCACAGCCATGGGCATGACCACACCCACGAGCACGGGCATACCCACGCGCCCTATCCCCACGCCGACCATCCGCTCGGACCGCGCACGCTTTACAAACCCCGGCAGAAACCGGAAGAGAACCCGGGGGTTTGAGCTGCTCACCCGTCTCGGTTGCGGCCGGGTCGCACGAGACCCGCGGACATCAGCCCTGCTGATCAATGGCGGGTTTCCCCAGGATTAGGGCTGTTTCCACAGCTGGTTGCTGAGTTTTCCACAGCCCTGCGTCCCCCTGATGCCTGACGGCGCTGTTTCTGTGAATTGCGCCATTTCGTTCAACCCCTGCTTGACAGCGTTGCGGTCGCGGCTAGGCGGCCCACTACCGCAGCGCGCAACCCCCGTCGTTGCGCTGCGGCCATAGGCGATCTCGCTGTGTCTCGCGATGGTTTTGGCCTGACGCGACAGCTTTGACGCCGGTGCCCCCGCTGTGGATTGATGGCAGTCCAGACGCAGGAGATCGCTTGGAGTTCGAGCAGCAGGTGCAGGTGGATCACGGTGGTGCAGAGGTGGAGCAAGCCGCTGCAGCCGCCCGTAATGCCCGCGATCACCTCAGCCGCTGCCTCGACCAGCAAGACGCCGCCAGCGCCTCACGCATCAGCCTCGAGGCCGAGGTGCCTGAAGCCCTCTTCGATGGCATGCGTGCCTTCCTCAGCAGCCGCCCCGAGTGGGACCAGTACCGCGTGATCACCTCGGCCCTGGCCGGCTTCCTCTTTCAGAACGGCTGTGGCGATCGCTGCGTGGCCCAGCACTACCTCAATGGTCTGTTCATGAAGCCTGGCGAGTAAGGCACAGGCTGGATCAATCCAGCTGTTGAGTGCACATAAAAAAGCGGGAGTGCCGAGCTCCCGCCTGTGTTTCTCCCTTGCCCGACCCGTTGAAAGGTCGCTTGCATAGTGTGCGGGTCTTCCCTCTGAGCTGATGTGGTGGATGACACCAAATGTGGTGCCGCGTCAGCTAAAGCTCACCGCGCTGCATCGCTTCCGCCGCATGGGCGCAGGCCCGCCAGCTCAACGCCATGGTGGTGAGCGTTGGGCTCTGCCAACCGGCGCTGGGCCAGGCGCTGCCGTCGCACACCAGCAGGTTGGGGGTGCGCCAGAGCTGGTTCCAGGGGTTGAGTACCCCCTCGGCCTCGCTGGCCGCCAACGGCGCTCCGCCCAGCTCGTGGATGTAATACCCGGGCGGAGCGGCTCCAGGGGCCATTGCCAGGCTGCCCTGCACCAACGGCTCGATCAGCGGCATGACAAACAGATCCGCCAGTGGGGCGATGCGGCCGCCGCCGCTCGCGACTACCGCCTGCATCCGTTCCTGCATGTGGAGCACCATCGCCTGCTCGTTGGTGCTCCAGCGGCAATCGATGTGGGCAATCGGCAGACCCCAGGCATCGCGGCGCTGCGGGTCGAGGCTCACGCGGTTCTCGGGCCGGCTCAGCACCTCGCCATGGCCGATCAGGAACCCCACCGCAGCTCCCCGTTCCCGTTTGAGCAGCTGGGGCGGGTCAAAGCGCTGAATGCCGCACCACAGGCCGTAGCCGCGCAGGAACTCCTGGGCTGTATCGCCGCTCCCCAGGTTCACGGTGTTGGGGATAAAGCAGCTGCCCGCTCCGGAGAGTTCGGTGGCCCCAGGGGCCGGTTGCTGAGGCAGGGCGAAGAAACAGCTGGCCGACACGTGATCCATCAGCCCAAGCCCCAGCAGGCCGCTCACCTCCTCGAGGCCACCCACCTCCTGCGAGTGCAACAGCAGCCGCAGGCTCTCAATCGTGGAGGCGCAGAGCACCACGAGCGCCGCCTGGCTGAGTTCACGGCGGCCGCTGCGGGCATGGATCCACTCCACACCCGTGGCGCGACCGCTGCGGGGATCCACCTGCACATGGCTCACCACCGCCTCGCTTTGCAGCTGCACACGGCCCGTGGCCAGGGCTGCCTTGAGAGCACCCCCCTGGGAGCAGGAGCGCGGCCAGGGGCCGTCGGCGCTGCGGCGTAATGCAAAGCCGCGGGAGGGGATCAGGGGTAGATCCAGATCGCGGCGGATGCAGCGCTGCAGGTGCTGTTCCGCCGGGGTAAGCGGCAGGGCTGGGTTCGGGGCGCCTTCAGGGTCGGGCAGCTGGGGCAGGCCGTCGCGCTGGCCGTGGATCTGGAGCAGCCGCTCGAGCCGCTCGTAGAAGGGGGCCAGATCGGCGTGGCGGATCGGCCAGCTGCGCCCATGGCCGTCGCGGGAGGCTGCATCAAATTCAGCGTCTGAAAGGCGAAGGGTGATGCCACCCCAGGTGAGGCTCTTGCCGCCCACTTGCCGCCCACGGGTCCACAGGAAGGGCTGCTCTTCAGGGGTGCTGTAGGGGTTTTGCCATTCGTCGACGTAGAGATCGGGGTTGGCTTTCCAGTAGCCCGGGTGCTGGGCCGCCAGGCGCTGGCGGCCGCTGCTCACGTTGGCCAGGCGCTTGAGGCTGTTGGCCGGCTCACTTCCGAAGGCCCGGGCGGCGCTGAGCTCTGGACCGGCCTCGAGCACCAGCACCTGGAGACCCGCTTGCGCCAGGGCCAGCGCGGCCACACCGCCACTGGCCCCCGACCCCACCACGATCGCGTCGGCCATCAGGAGGGTGTGACGTTGCGCTCGCTGATCACGCTCTCCAGCAGGCTGCGGGTGGCCAACAGTCCATCGCCGATCAGCTCAATGCTCATCCACACCAGCACCGCTGCGAGGAGCAGAGGGTGGGTGGTGGCGGCCGCTTGGATCGTGCTGGCCCGGGTTGGGCTGGTGGTTTCGGCTGCGGCTGTATCGGCTGTTGCGGCTGTGGAGGGTGCGCTCGTCATCGGGTGTTGCTGAACGACTGGCGGAATGAATCAGGAGGTTGCTGTTGCAATCCTCGCGCGATTGTCTGGGCGGAGGGATCACAGTCTCGGGCCAGGCGCGGCTGATTACAGACATCAAAAAACCCCGACCGATCTTGCGATGGCCGGGGTTTATGGATTGGTGGCGGGGGGCGGATTTGAACCACCGACCTTCGGGTTATGAGCCCGACGAGCTACCAGACTGCTCTACCCCGCGGCGACCCCCAAAGCATACACGGCAGCATGGGCTGGTCCGACGACCTGGGTCGCAGCGCGGCCTTCCTCCTGCGATGGCGTTGCGTCTCTTCCTCGACAGTGCCGACCCAAGTGCCTGGGCTGAATGGCTGCCCTCGGGCTTGTTCCGCGGGGTCACCACCAACCCCACGTTGCTTCGCCGCGCTGCTCAGCCCTGCAACCTTGAGCAATTGGCAGCCCTCACCGCTTTGGCCATTGAGCACGGTGTGCAGGAGTTGCATCACCAGGCCTGGGGGGCTGATCTGCTCGGATGCGGGCGCGCACTGGCACAGCTGGCTCCTGGGAGGATCTGGGTGAAGCTGCCGATCACCCGCGCAGGCGCCACCGCTGCCCGCAGCCTGATCGCGGAGGGCTGCCCTGTCACCTTCACCGCCTGCTACGAGCCGGCTCAGGTGCTGCTCGCGGCAGCACTGGGGGCGGATTACATCGCCCCTTATCTCGGCCGCATCGGTGATCTCGGCCGCGACGGCCACGCGGAACTCACCCGCATGCAGCGGATCGTGGAGGCCTTGAGTCCCGCCCACTCAGCCCGCCAAACGCCCCATTCATCCCTGCGTCTGCTGGTCGCCAGCCTGCGCTCACCTGACGACTTGGCTCGCTTGGCGGCCGAGGGCCTCGACACGTTCACGATCAGCCCCGAGATCGCTGCAGCCCTGTTTGCCGTGGCCCCCACCGAGGCGGCAGCCGATCAGTTCGAGCGCGACGCCCTGAGCGCCTGAGGGGTAAGTCGCTGTGCCCACCAGCTTTGAGCGCGACCCATCAACGCTGTTCCAGTCCGTCTCCAGAGGTGGGACCACATTGCGCCAAAAGTGGTCCCACATCCCGACAGCCTTGCGGAAGAGGTTTGCTGCCGCCCGCGGCGCGCATCGTTCGCTCTAGCCAGCACGTTGAATCGGTTCCGCGTGGCGGCACCGCAGAGATCAGCAGCTGAGGGCCCTTGTGCCTCCTTCCGGCCTCTGCGTTCAGTGTTCCGGCTTGCGTAGCGCGACGCCCTCGGCACCTGAGGCCTCAGCGACCGTTGTCGAACTTCAGTTCGCCGCTCACCTCGAGCTTCACGCCCTCGTTGGGGTTGAGGAATTGCTGGCCCAGGGCATCCAGTGTGGTGGGGGTAAGCCACTCCAGCTGCTGCATCAAGTGCAGGGCTACAGCGTGCTTAGCGCGACTGGCGCCGTCTTCCACCTTGATCGCCAGACCCAAACCCTCACCCACGCGGCTCAGGCATTGGATGCCTTCGGCGCCGCCTTTGCTCAGCACCTGGCCGTGGCCGCTCTGCATCACCACCGTGTCGAAGCGGCCGTCGCCGGCCACCAGATCGGGGTGGGCGAGCATCGCCCGGCTCAGGCGCTCGAGCTCAGGCTGCTCGCTGGCCCCCAGGTGGGCGAACAACAGCGCCATTTGCGCCAGCTGCAGTTGCAGGGTGGGGGCGCCGCAATCGTCGCGAGCGGCCAGAAGTTCGGCGGCGGGCATGCCGAGCAATTCACCCACCCGCTTGAGCACCTGTTGCTGCAGCGGGTGATCGAGCTGCAGATAGCTCTCCAGGGGCCATTGCATCCGTTTGCAGGTGGCTAGGAAGGCAGCGTGTTTGCCTGAGCAGTTGTGTTCCAGCGGACTGGTCCGCCCGGAAGGCACCGGGCACTGCAGCTGCTCGGTTTCCAGATCCGATTTCCAGAGGATCTTGAACGCCTCACGGGCCTGTTCGGCATCGCCGGCGTGGGAGGCACAGGCGATCGCCAGGGCGCGTTCATCGTGGTTGCCCTGGTCGGCAGCGCCGCTGCTCACGAACACCTGGGCCTGGAAGGGTTTCAAGGCCGAGCGGATGAAACTCAGCTGCTGCGGGTCGCCGGCTCGCATGAGCACCCGCCCGCGCTGATCGCACACCACCGCATGCACGCGATGCAGCGATTCATGGATGCCATTACGGGTGAGCCGCACCTCGAGGGGCGGCACGCTCGGGCGTCCGCTGGTTCCGAAGCTGCTCGAGAAGCTCATGCAGGGCTCAAGCCCGATCGCTCAGAGAGCCTGACAGAGGCTCGATCCCACCAGCATCAACGCCGCAATGATGGCCATTGCCTGCTGCAACCGCCAGAGCACGGGCTTCACCTCGTGGTTGGCCACCAGTAGGTCTTGCTGACGCCAGGCCACCGGTTTTTCCCACACCTGGCCGTCGTACCAGCCCGATTCCTCGTATTCCACCGCCGTCGCCATGAGGCGGCGCTGCAGGTTGGTCCAGCCCAGCCACTGCCGCACCAGCAGAAGCAGCGGCAGCACCAGCCCGGCCACCGCCCCGGCGATCACCAGCCGCGGCAGGTTGTGGCGCAGGGGAACACTGCCACTGGCCACAAGCATGGTGAGCGGCAGCACGATCAGCCAGGCCCGAATCAGGGGGGTGGCTAAGCCCCTGGTGCCGTTGTGCGGCCACACGAAAAACCAGCTGGCTTGCAGCTCCTTGTATTGCTCAAGCGGCCGCTGCTCGCGCGGCACCGGACACACCACCTGGCTGAGATCCGGGGTGGGGTCGGTGCCGGCCATCGGGGCCCGGCCTCAGGCCGGCGGTGCTTGTTCCGACCCTAGATAGGTCTCCTTCTCGCCGTGGCCCCAGAAGGATTCGAGGTCGTAGTAGCTGCGCTCATCAGGGGTGAGGGCGTGCACGATCACCTCGCCGTAATCCAGCAGGATCCAACGTCCTTCCTTCTGGCCCTCCTTGCGCAGAGGCAGGCGGCCGCCGCTCTCCTCCTCGATCTTGTCTTCCACCGAACGGGCGATGGCGCGCACCTGCACATCGGAGAAGCCGGTGGCGATCACGAACCAGTCGGCGATCGAGGAAATTTCCTCCACCCGCAGCAGCACGATGTCGCCGGCCTTGCGGTCGTCGCAGGCTTCAGCAGCAAGCAACGCCAGCTGCTTGCTGTCGTCGAGGTTGAGCCGGGGGCGGCTGGGGTCGGGGCTGGGTTTGGTGGGGCTGGCGGCCTCTGAGGGGTTAACGGCCTCAGCCATACACGTTCTCACTGCTCACGGATTGACGGGAGCCCTGTTGTTGCGCCATCTCGGCGCGGGCTTTGCCTGCACTCTTGCGCAGCGCCTCCAGCCGGTCTTCGTAGAAGCCACGCTTTTTCTTCTTGCGGGTCTGCTCTACCAGTTCCTTCAGGGCGCCGCCCAGGCTCTTGTAGGCATTGGGCAGGCTGTAGCCGAAGCGGCAGGCCAGATCGATGGCGCGCTCGTCGGCGGCGATCGCGTCCTGCAGGCGCTTTTCGGAGTTGTTTTTTAGATAGAGGCGGTAGCCGGCGAAGCCCGAGAGACCCAGGGCCATCAGCAGCAGCAGGCCGTCCTGCACCCACAGCTCACCGATGGCGCCGCCGAGGCCGATCGCCAGGGCTGCCATCTCCCAGCCGTCGCGGGGCACAGCGTCGTTCTGGATGCGGCCCACTTCGTGCCAGAAGAGCAGGTTGCGGTGATCGATCGCCAGCGCATCCCACTTCTGCAGATCGAGCTGGATTTCCACCTCGTCACGGCCGATCTCTTCGATCGTGATAAGCGGCGGATCCGCTGAAGCGGCGGCTTCCACAAACACCCAGCTCTGCATCTCGGGGGGCAGCAGCCCCTTCAGGCGCTGGAGTTCGCTCATGAAGACGTCACCTCTGACTTGGGATTAACACTAGCCATCCCCCGTGAGAGGCTAGGCGGGTTTGGCCGTCGGACAACTGCCCATGCCCCGTCGCACGGATTTGCGTCGCATCCTGCTGCTGGGTTCGGGGCCGATCGTGATCGGGCAGGCCTGCGAATTCGATTACTCCGGGACCCAGGCCTGTAAAGCCCTGCGGGCCGAGGGATTTGAGGTGGTGCTGGTGAACAGCAACCCCGCCTCGATCATGACCGATCCGGACATGGCGGATCGCACTTATATCGAGCCGCTCACCCCCGATGTGGTGCGGCGCGTGATCGAGCAGGAGCGCCCCGATGCGCTGCTGCCCACCATGGGTGGTCAAACCGCCCTCAACCTGGCGGTGGCCCTCGCCAAAGACGGCACCCTCGAGAAGTACGGCGTTGAGCTGATCGGCGCCAACCTGCAGGCGATCGAGAAGGCGGAAGATCGCGATCTGTTCAAACAGGCGATGGAGCGCATCGGCGTGGCCGTGTGCCCCTCCGGCATCGCCACCACCCTCGAGGAAGCCGAGGCGGTGGGTGAGCAGATCGGCAGCTATCCGCGGATCATTCGCCCCGCTTTCACCCTCGGCGGCAGCGGTGGTGGCATCGCTTACAACCCCGAGGAGTTTCGGGCGATCTGCCTGAGCGGCCTCGATGCCAGCCCGGTGAATCAGATCCTGATCGAGCAATCGCTGCTCGGTTGGAAGGAGTTCGAGCTCGAGGTGATGCGCGACACCGCCGACAACGTGGTGATCGTCTGCTCGATCGAGAACCTCGATCCGATGGGCGTGCACACAGGGGATTCGATCACCGTGGCCCCGGCCCAGACCCTCACCGACCGCGAATACCAACGCCTGCGCGATCAGGCGATCGCGATCATTCGCGAAATCGGTGTCGACACCGGCGGCAGCAACATCCAGTTCGCGATCAATCCCGCCAACGGCGATGTGATCGTGATCGAGATGAATCCGCGCGTGTCGCGTAGTTCGGCCCTGGCGTCAAAGGCCACCGGCTTCCCGATCGCCAAGATCGCTGCCCGCCTGGCGGTGGGCTACACGCTCGACGAAATCCTCAACGACATCACCGGCAAGACGCCGGCCTGCTTCGAGCCCACCATTGACTACGTGGTCACCAAGGTGCCGCGCTTCGCCTTTGAGAAGTTCCGCGGTAGCCCGGCGGTGCTCACCACGGCGATGAAGTCGGTGGGTGAGGCGATGGCGATCGGCCGCAACTTCGAGGAGTCGTTCCAGAAGGCGATCCGCTCGCTCGAAACCGGCCATGCCGGTTGGGGCTGCGATCGGCCCGATGCCACCCCCGAGCGCTCCGATCTGGATCGGCTGCTGCGCACCCCCTCGCCCGATCGCATCTTTGCGGTGCGCACCGCGATGGTGAACGGCTACAGCGATGCCGACATTCACCGCATCTCCTCGATCGATCCCTGGTTCCTGGCCAAGCTGCGCCGGATCATCGAGGCGGAACAGCGCTGGCTGAAGGGCTCGCGCCTCGAGGATCTCGATGCCGATGCGCTGCTCGCCCTCAAGCAGTTGGGCTTCTCCGACCGGCAGATCGCCTGGGCCACTGGCGCCCAGGAGCTCGCGGTGCGGGAGCAGCGCCAGCGCTTGGGTGTGAATGCGGTGTTCAAAACCGTCGATACCTGCGCCGCGGAATTCGCCTCCACCACGCCATATCACTACGCCACCTACGAGCGGCCTCTGGAGCGCCTACGTGAGGACGGCACGCTTGAGCTGATTGCCCCCGAGAGCGAGGTGCAGCCCGAAACCCGCCGCAAGGTGATGATCCTGGGCGGCGGCCCCAACCGCATCGGCCAGGGCATCGAGTTCGACTACTGCTGCGTGCACGCCTCGTTTGCGTTGCAGGCCGAAGGATTCGCCACGGTGATGGTGAACTCCAACCCCGAAACGGTGTCGACCGATTACGACACCTCCGATCGCCTCTATTTCGAGCCGCTCACCTTTGAAGACGTGCTCAACGTGATCGAGGCCGAGAAGCCCGAAGGCGTGATCGTGCAGTTCGGCGGTCAGACGCCCCTGAAGCTGGCGATTCCGCTGCTGCGTTGGCTCGCATCCCCCGCCGGTCAGGCCACCGGCACCCGCATCTGGGGCACCTCCCCCGAATCGATCGACACCGCTGAAGATCGCGAGCAATTCGAGGCGATTCTGCGCAAGCTCGACATCCGCCAGCCCCGCAATGGATTGGCCCGCAGCGAGGCGGAAGCCCGGGCAATCGCCGAGCGGGTGGGCTATCCGGTGGTGGTGCGCCCCAGCTATGTGCTCGGCGGCCGTGCCATGGAGGTGGTGTACGGCGAGGAAGAGCTCAACCGCTACATGGTGGAGGCGGTGAATGTGGAGCCCGACCACCCGGTGCTGATTGATCAGTACCTGGAGAACGCCACCGAAGTGGATGTGGATGCCCTGTGTGATGCCAGCGGCCGCGTGGTGATCGGCGGCCTGATGGAGCACATCGAGCCGGCCGGGGTGCATTCCGGCGATTCCGCCTGCGCCCTGCCGGCGGTGAGCCTGGAGCAGCAGGCCCTGGCCACGATCCGCCAGTGGAGTGAAGCCCTGGCCCTGGCCCTGCAGGTGAACGGTTTGATCAACCTCCAGTTCGCCATCAAGGACGGCAAGGTGTACATCATCGAAGCCAATCCCCGCGCCTCCCGCACCGTGCCTTTTGTGGCCAAGGCCACGGGCGTGCCGTTGGCAAAGGTGGCCAGCCAGATCATGTCGGGCAAAACGCTCGAGCAGATCGGTCTCACCAGCGAGCCCCAGCCGCCGCTGCAATCGGTGAAAGAGGCGGTGCTGCCCTTCAAGCGTTTCCCGGGCGCCGATTCGATCCTGGGCCCCGAGATGCGCAGCACCGGTGAGGTGATGGGCACCGCCAGCGGCTTCGGTTTGGCCTACGCCAAGGCCGAGCTGGCCGCCGGCGAGGCCTTACCCACCAGCGGCACCGTGTTCCTCTCCACCCACGACCGCGACAAACCGGCCCTGCTGCCGGTGGCCCAGCGCCTCGCCCAACTGGGCTTCCGCCTGGTGGCCACCGAAGGCACCGCCGCCAGCCTGCGCGAGGCCGGATTGCAAGTGGAGTCGGTGCTGAAGGTGCATGAGGGCCGCCCCAACATTGAGGACGCGATCCGCTCCGGCGAAATCCAGCTGGTGATCAACACGCCGGTGGGCCGACAGGCCGCCCATGACGACAAATACCTGCGCCGCGCCGCCATCGATTACGCCGTCACCACCGTGACCACCCTCGCTGGCGCCCGCGCCGCCGTGGAAGGCATCGCGGCGCTCCAGGGGGAGCAGCTGCAGGTGAATGCCCTGCAGGACATTCACGGCTGAGGGGGGCAGTCGGCCTTACTTCACCAGTGCGTGCGGGATGTTGGGGCTGCGCGGATCGGGCTCCAGCCGCTGACGGCTGGGGTGAACGGTCAGGTCCATGTCCTCCATGGGCACTGCTCCCAACAGAACGTCGTCGCCCATCACCAGGGCACCCACGAAACAGAGCCGATCGCCGAAGGCCACCTTCACCGGTCCCACGTAGGGCACGGTCATCGAGCGGCCGTCAGCCACGGTGACCTCCCGCTCCGACTGTTGCTCCAGCCTGAGTTGCAAGGCCAGATGCTCGGGGATGCAGAGCATCAGCGCTCCGGTGTCAGCCAGGGCTTGCGTGCTGATTGGCTGCAGATCCGGCTCGCGCGGATTGCTCAATTCAATCCTGGCTTGCACGTACCCCATCGCTGATCTGGACCGCTGCTGAAACGCTATCCGCGCTCAACGGTGTGGCGCATCCGTGGGACCACGCAAGAAGAGCCCACCTACTCTTTCCCCATGGCATTGGTTCTGGACAACCTGCCCGAGGAGATTCGGCCGGCCCTAGCACCGGTGCTTGAGCGTGTTGTTGCTCAGCTGGAACCGCAGGGCCTCTGGCTGTTTGGCAGTTGGGCCCGAGGGTCTCAGAGTGCGCGTTCCGATATCGACCTCTTAATCGAGGGGTTCGAGGGAGTCCCCGTGCTTCAGGCCTACGACCAGGCCCTCGAGGTGATCGGCGATTGTCAATTGCCGCTGCAGCCGCTGGTGGCAGCGCCCTCCGTTTTGGCAAGCCATGGGGATTCGCCGTTCTGGCGGTCCGTGAAGGCTGAGGCCAAGCCTCTTTTGGCGGGGTCGGTGTTTCCGTGAGCCGTGAATCTGCCCGAGCTCGCGCCTTGCTCTGGTGGCGTCAGGCCGCGGCGGATCTGAGGGTATCTGCAGTTCTGGCCGATGCAGGTGAGTGGAGTCACAGCTGTTTTCAAGCGCAGCAGGCAGCGGACAAGTCCCTGAAGGCACTGCTGGCTGATCGAGATCAGGATCTCCGCAGTCATTCGCTCAACGCACTTTTGCGTGAACTGGGCGGCGAAGCGTCTGCCCAATGGGCTGCCCAGGCACGAGCGCTCGACAAGCTGTACGCGCCCACCCGCTACCCGGATGCGCTCGGTGATGCGGCTTTCGAGCCGCGAAGGCGTTGGTGGACTGGGCAGGCACCCAGCTCAACCCCGTAGCCTGAGCCTTCTGCGTTAGTGCTCGCCGTGACCGTCGCCCCCAGCCCTGCCGTGATCGCTGCCGGCAGCGACTGCACTGCCGCCTTCCGCGCTGCCTACGAGAACCGCTACACCTGGGCGCCCGGCTTCGGCGGTTACCGCGGCCGCTGCGTTTGGGAGCAAGGTGATCAGCGCACGGAAGGCAGCTTCAGCGTGGGCGCTGACCTCAAGGCCCAGGTGGAGGGCATCGACAACGAAGAGATCCACAAGGCCGTGGCCTCTCAGCTGTGGGAGGTGTGCATCCACCGGGTGCGCCGCAGTTTTGAGCAGACCCACGGTGAGAACACCTTTACCGCCGGTGACACCGATGCCGTAGGGACCGAAGTGATCGTGGGCGGTAAGAACGCTGGTGATCGCTATCGCATCAAAGGTGATGTGGTGACGATGGTGCACCGCCACATCCACGGCACGGTGGTGACGATCTTCACCGAGAGCACCACCGACACCGGCAGCGGCTACCTCAGCCACCGCTACACCAGCCAGTACGCCGACCCCGCCACGGGCGCAGCGCGCGGTGGCAAGAGCACCTTCACCGACACTTTTGTGCCCCTCGCCGGAGACGGTCCTTGGGTGCTGAGCGAGCGCGTGGTGGAAACGGAGGCCTTCGGCGACACCCCGGCCGGCCGTCAGGTGTTCCGCTTTGAGGATTTGCAGCCCAACGGCTGAGTCGCCTTGACCGCTTGATCCCTTCGTGGCTAACCCGAGGGCAAACGCCGTTGCTTGATGCAGCACGTCCTGCCACCTGACGAGGCCACGGCACGGGCCGGCTTGGCTGCCCTGATGGGCGTGGCTCAGTTCTGTGCCGCAGGGCAGCCCATCGATCCTGCTGAGCGCAGCACGATTGAGGCGATCCGCGATCACCTGGCCCATCAACCCCAGCTGGATCTGGATGATCTAACGCCACTCACCCCAGAGGCTTTGGCGGAACAGCTGACGGATCCGATTTGGCGCGATCCCATCCTCAGGGGCATGACCGTTGTGGCCCTGATGGATGGTCAACTCAGCGACGAGCGTCTCGGCTACCTCCGTCGCGCCGCCAGTGCGCTTGGCGTTGGCGATGTTGTGGTGAACACCTACGCCAACTTGGTCCATGAGCGGATGGGCTTGGTGCGGCTCGATATGGCTCGCCGAGGCTTTCTCGCGGGTGCACTACGCGATTTCCTGGGCCGTGGCCGACTCAGCGCCGCCATGCAGTTAGCCCGTTTTGCCCTCAAGCAAAGCGACCCTGCTCTTGCCTCCCGGTATCGCTCGCTGGGTGCGTTGCCGCAGGGCACCCTGGGCCATGCCTATGTCGCGTTCATCAACGCCAACGGCTTTTCAGTGCCCGGGGAACCCGGTGGACCGCCGCCGCCGCTGGCGCGCCACGATTGCATGCATGTGCTCGGTGGCTATGGGACCACTCCTGCAGAAGAGGGTGGGGTGGCTGGCTTTCAGGCTGGGATGAGTCGCGATAGCGATCCCTTCTTCTCGATCTTGTTAGTTCTTGCTGAGTTTCAGCTGGGCCGCTCGGTGGTCCCAGTTGAAACCGGTGAACATCAGTTGGATCTTGATCCTGATGTTCTGTTTCAAGGACTTGAGCGCGGTTTGCAGATGAACCGCAACCTCATCGGCGATTGGGATTTGTTCGTCGACGCTGCCGTTCCCTTGGAAGAGTTGCGCACGCGCTATGGCATTCCGCCACGGCAGTGATGACGACCCCTGACGTTATTTGTGGAGGATTTCTTGGATGAAAGAGCGATTTAACCCCGGTTCACCTCTTGGCAAAGCCATTTTCTGGTTGTGCCTAGCGGCCTATGGCCTGCATGTGATTGAGGAATACGACTTGGGCTGGAAACCCTGGGCTGAGCAGGTCCTGGGTCTGCCAGTTACTTGGGGCGACTTTTACATTACCAACGGTTTTGGGGTGATTCCTGTGGGCTTATTGGCTGGAAGCCTCGGTTGGCAGGTGCCTTCGGCCGCTCTCTTGCTGCCAGGATTGATGGTGGTGAATGCAGTTGGCTTTCACGTGTTGCCAGCTGTGCGAACCGGGCTTTATTCGCCGGGTTTGATCACAGCGTTGGTTTTGTTTTTGCCACTGTCAGGCTGGTGTCTGATCACCGCTTACCGCCATCATCGACGAGCGCTTTTGCTTGCGATGTCCCTCTCCGTGTTGCTGATGGCATTTCCGGTGCTGATCCTGCTGCTGAAGCCGGTGTTGGGTTACGAGTGAGCGGTTGGATCCGCTAAATCTCGAGGTTGCAACTCACCGCCAGCTCGAACGGTACGCAGCTGTTGGGTAGCTCCAGCAGTTGCGCGGTCATTGCGGCGATGTCGGCGGGTTGGCTCATCGCCTCTTTGGGCATGGCGTTCACGGCGGCGGCCATGTCGGTGTTGACCCAGCTGGGACAGATCGCGGTGACGCGGATGCCTTGGTCCCAGCCCTCGTTGCGCATCGTTTGGCACAGCCCCATCAAGGCGAATTTGCTGGCGGTGTAGCCCGCGAGCCGCCCCTTGGAGCGTTTGCCGCTCATCGACACCAGCACCACGATCCGCCCGGCGCCGTGGGCGCTGAGATGGGGCCAGGCCGCTCGGGTGAGCCACCACGGCCCCATCACATTTACATCCCAGAGCTGCTGAATCTCCTGCTCTTGCCCTGAAGCAAACAGCAGTGGCGCCCTTGAGAACACCCCGGCGCAGTGCACCACCGTGTCGATTGCGCCGAAATGGCTCACGCTGCTCGCCACCCAGGTTTCAGCTGTTGCTGGATCCTCTGCGTTGTAGGGGCGCACTTGCACGCGCGGCTGGCCTGTGCGATCCGCGCCAGCGATCGCCGGATCCAAGCTGCAGCCGCCTAGCGCGGCTGGATCGCGCAAGCCCAGGCTGAGCTGATGGCCATCGGCGAGGAGGCGTTCGGCGATGGCACGGCCGATGCCGCGGCTTGCGCCGCTGATCAGGATCGTGCGCGGTTGGGCAGTGATCACGGTGGTGCGGGCGCTAAGTGGCGCGGGCGTTAGTTCGGCATCGTGACGAACTCTTCGGCCACGGTGGGGTGCAGGGCCATGGTGCGATCGAAGTCGGCCTTGGTGGCACCCATGCCGATGGCGATCGCGGCCATCTGAATGATTTCGGCGGCGTGCTCTCCCACCATGTGGCACCCCACCACCTTGCCGCTGGCGGTCTCCACCACCAGCTTGAGCAGCACCTTCGGATCACGGGCCGGCAGGGCCTGGCTCATCGGCCGGAACCGTGCCCGATGCACCTTCACGCCCTCGGAGCCGTAACGCTCGATCGCCTGCTCTTCCGTGAGGCCCACGCTTGAGAGTTCAGGCTGGGAGAACACGGCGCTGGCCACCAGGTTGTGATCCACCTGCCGGGGTTTGCCTCCCCAGATCGTGTCGGCCAGCGCCCGGCCCTCATCAATGGCCACGGGGGTGAGATTGATCCGATCGGTCACGTCTCCCACGGCGTAGACGTTGGCCACGTTGGTGCGCTGCTCGGCATCCACGGGGATGCGATGCCCCTCGATCGCTACGCCCGCTGCTTCCAGATTCAGGCCCTCGAGGAAGGGGCGCCGGCCGGTGGCCAGCAGCACGCCGTTGCAGGGCAGCCGTTCGCCGCTCTGGCTGATCACCGTGAGATCGCCGGGGCTGCCTTCAATGGCGGCGGGGCTGTGGGTGAAGCGGATGTCGATGCCATCGGCTTGCATCGCTTCTGCCACGGCGCGGCCGACCTCCAGATCGAAGCCCCGCAGCAGATGGTCGCCCCGCACCAGCTGGGTCACCGACACGCCCAGGCCATTGAGGATGCAGGCGAATTCGCAGGCGATGAAGCCCGCGCCCACCACCACCACCCGTTCGGGGAAGCGCTCCAGATTGAATAAGTCGTCGCTCACCCAGCCCAGCTCGGCGCCGGGAATGGTGGGGCGATGGGGGCGACCGCCAACGGCGATCAGGATGCGCTCGGCGTTCAGGCGCCGCTGCTCGCTGCCGCTCTGGTCGACCACGCTCACACTGCGGGCATCGGCGAATCGGCCCCAGCCCTGCACCAGCTCCACCCCTGCTTTTTCCAGAAAGCCGATGTGCAGTTGGTTGAGCCGATCCACTTCAGCGCGCACCCGCTGCAGCAGCTCAGCGCTGTTATGGCTCGTGGCACCCACGCTCCAGCCGTAACTGGCGGCGTCGTGAAGGTGATGGCGCATGGCGGAGCCGTAGACCATCAGCTTCTTCGGCACGCAACCGCGAATCACGCAGGTGCCGCCCACCCGATCCCCTTCCACGATCGCCACCCGGGCTCCGTAGGAGGCAGCCCGCTTGGCGGCTGCCAGCCCACCGGAACCGGCGCCGATCACCACCAGATCGAAATGCTCGCTCATGCCAGAACGCGGCGGATGCCTAGCGATTGCCCTTTAAGGGTAGAAGTATGACGACTGACGCATAACGGAAATCTTCGCCGCGTTGGTCCGCCTCGAGCAGCTGCTCAATCGCGCGGGCACGTCCGCCCTCAGAGGATCGCTGCCAGGGCGTCCAGCTGTTGGCGGCGTGAGGCGAGCAGCAGTTTCTCCGCCTGAGCCAGCAGCTTGAACACTGCCTTGTCATTCACGTCGTAAAACACCAGCGATCCCTCGGGTCTGCGCTGCACCACCCCGGCGATCGTGAGCAGCTTGAGGTGCTTGGACACCAAGGCCTGGCTGAGTTTGGTTTTCTCCACCACGGCGGTCACGTTGAGCGGGCCGGCCCGCAGGGCGTCCAGCACGGCCAAGCGGTTGGGTTCGGAAAACACCTTGAAGTATTCGGCCAGGTGCTCCATCGCCAGACCTTTGCTTGAGGGGTGAACTTCAGCCTAAAGCGGATCTGCGATCTGCAGATGTCGCGATTAGCAGATCTCCTGACAACGCGATGATGTTATGAACGGCGCTGGAACCGCAGCGGCAGGGCCGGCTCGTCCATGCTGGATGCATGGAACTCACCGCCGAATTAATTGCTGTGGCTGAGCCCTTGAGTTGGGCTGAACTGGAGCGGCGCCTCCCGGCCTGCAGCGAAAGCGAGCTGCAGCTTCAGCGCGTTGAAGGCCCCACCAATGCCCAGGCGCGGCTGCGCCTGTTCGGCCGCCCGGAACGCGAGGTGCGCGTCACCCTCTACCGCGACCATCACGCCTGGTGCCCTTACTGCCAGAAGGTGTGGCTGTGGCTTGAGGAGAAGCGGATCCCTTACCGGGTCCGCAAGGTCACGATGTTCTGCTACGGCGAGAAGGAGCGCTGGTTCAAGCAGCTGGTTCCCTCCGGAATGCTGCCGGCGCTCGAGCTCGATGGCCATCTGATCACCGAAAGCGACCTGATCCTGCAGGCCCTGGAGGAGAGCTTTGGGCCGCTCGGCGAGGGGCTTCAGGATCCCGATGTGTTCGCCCTGCGGCAGCTGGAGCGGCGCCTGTTCCGGGCCTGGTGCCAATGGCTCTGTTACTGCGAGGGCGAGGGAGCCCACACGGCTGCAGCCGAGCAGCACTTTGCGCGGATGGCCTCGCTGGTGGAGCAGGCCCTGGAGGCCACGCCGGGACCTTTCTTCCGCTCGGCCTTTGGCACTGCCGACGTGATCTTTGTGCCCTACCTGGAGCGAATGAATGCGTCGCTCGCCTACTACAAGGGGTACGGGCTCCGGCAGCACCACCCCGCCATCGATCGCTGGTTTGCGGCGCTGGAGCAGCGCTCCACCTATCTGGGAACCCAGAGCGATATCCACACCCACGCCCACGATCTGCCGCCGCAGATGGGGTGTTGCTTAGCCAGCGGTAGCGCCGAGCAGCAACAGCTGGCGCGCTGGATCGATCAGGGCCCCTGGCCTGTTGAGCACCCCGCCGTGGTGGAAACCCGTCAGGCTCCGCCGGACTCGGCCGTTTCGGAAGCCCTCGCTCGGGTGCTTCGCCATCGCGACAAGCTCTTGGCGGTGAATCCCCTGGGCGAGCAGCACAGCCTGGAGGCGGGGCAGGCGCTTGAACGTGCCTTACGAACGGCGCTCACCAACCTGTTGCGGTACGGGGCCGTAGCCCTGATCACGCCCCCTGCGGGCATGGCGGCGGGGCTGCGCTACTGGCGGGATCGGGTGAGCGTTCCGCGGGATATGAGCTTGCACGCGGCACGCCGCTGGCGTTCAGCCCTGGAGGCCACCGCTGCGCTGGTGGGCGATGAACAGGGGCTGCCCCTGCCGGTGCAGCACCGCCGCGACCAGAACCCAGAACCGTTTGTGCAGGCGGCCTGAGGCTCAGCGGCCGTTCAGGCCTTCGCGCTTGGCCATCAAATAGCGCACCAGTTCCTGCTGCAGGGTGAGCAGTTCGCGGGTGCAGCCGCGAAAAGCGGCGCGGTGACGGATCTCGTCGTGGCGGGTGTTCAGATCCCGCAACATCAGCTCGATGGCGTCGAGGTCGGCTCGGTTCATCGATCTGACAGCAAGCTGGTTGACCCTATCAACCGCTTGAACCACCGCTAGCTTTCGGCCACTAGGCAGTTCCACGATGCTGAACCTTTGCAGAGCCCCAGGACTGGGCTGGGCCATGCCGGCGCTCGCGGCGCTTCAGGTGATGGCCGCACCGGTGCAGGCCGTGGAGGTCGCAGGTCAAACCTGGTTCACAAGTCCACCCTGGAAGGTCGGGTTCACCAATTACTACTGGTACGTGGGGCAGGTGGCTGTCACCTACTACTTCACCGTCACGCTTCCCGAGCGAGCCGGCGCTGGCCTCGGCGGCCTCACGATTCAACAAACCCGCGGCGTGGATCGCAGCTTCCAGTTTGCGCCGGAGCGCACCGAGGCCTTTGTGGGGCTGCCTCGCCGCGAGGGGGCGCGGATCCCGGTGCAAGCCCAGTTCGATGATCAGGCGCGGCGGGTCACGGTGCAGTTCCCGGTGCCGCCCCAGCCCGGCCAAACGATCACGGTGGCCCTCAAACCCTGGAACAACCCCTTCCAGGCCGACACTTACATGTTCTCCGTCCAGGCTCTTCCCGCCGGACCGAATCCGGTGCCCGCCTCCCTTGGCTACGCCACGATGCCGATCTTCAGCGCGATTCGGTTTTAAGCGCCCTTCTGATCAGGATCAGGTGGTGGTTTTATGCGAGATCGGTATAAGGCTCAATCCTGTGTCGCACATGGCATTGAAAAGGGATTGATCCCCGTAGGGTTCACTGGACAACTGAAAGACCACGCTGCACGTGCAGTCATCCCCCACACCAGTTGCTGACTCTCCAGCTGACGCGGGCGTGATGAAGGCGCTGGCCGCTTATATCGCTGAGCATTACGCCGGTTCCCTGCGCATGGCGGATCTGGCTCGTCATTGCCACGTGAGCGTGCGCACGCTGCAGAACCTCTGCCATGCCTATTGCGGTGAACCGCCGCTCAAGGCCTTGCGCCGCTTCCGGCTGCAGAAGCTGCATGCCCTTGTGGCAGCCCGCCCCTGGACGCCCCTTCGCCAGCTCTACCTGAGCTGTGGTCTCACCGGCTCCCTGGCGGATCGGGATCTGTTTCTGGAGATGTTTGCTTACACCGTGCGTGAGCACCAGGAGGCCTGCCGGGGTCAACAGCCCCCTCAGCCAGTGGTGCTAGCTCTGCGCGGTGGTTTCAACAGCTATCTGTCGAAGAGCGCTTAAGCCGCGGGCACCAAAGATGAGTGGTGATGCTGGATCTGCCAGCGCCCTTCGCTGAACACATACACAAAGGTGTAGCGGGCCTGCACCACATGCCCATCGGCAAAGCGGAAGTTGTAGGTGCCGGCGTCCATCGCTTCGTTGCAGCCCAGCTGGATGCTGCGGCGCTCGATGTTCCCCTGGGGCCCGCCTGCCAGGAAGCCCTCGAAATAGTTGCGGATTCCATCCGGTGTGGTGCGCGCTTCGGCGGAGAGGGTCGGCAGGAGCAGGGCGTCAGCGCTGTAGAGCGCGCTCACTTGGGCCGCGTCGCCGCTGCGCAGTGCGGCATTCCAGTGATCAAACAGCTCCGCTACCGCCGGTGCATCGATCGGTGCGCAGGCCTGAGCCGCCAAGGCTGGCGCGCTCAGCCCGAGCCAGAGCAGCACGCCCAGCCAGGCACTGATCACCGCTGCGGAAATTCGGCTTAGGGTCGCTCTATGGCGTTGCGGTTGCCCCCCTATCAGCCGTTGCCGGCTCCATCCGGCGACGGGGTTGACCTGCTGGAGGTGCCGCTGCAGGCGCTCCAGCCCACTCAACTGTGCGTGGGGATGGCCGAGATCCGTAGCCGCCAGCTCGATTTCGCCAAGGACGATCCGAAGGAGCGGCGCCGCTACCTCAAGCGCAAACCCACGCCCCTGGTGCGCAGCGCCTCCGGGGAGCTGTGGATGGTGGATCGCCATCACCGCCTGCGGGGGTTGCTCGATCTTGATCCCAATGCCACCGCCTTCGGTTATGTGGTGCTTCAGCTCGAGGTGTCGGAGCGCCATGCGGTGTTGGAGCAGCTGCACCAGCGGGGCTGGTTGTATCTCTACGACGGCCGAGGCCTCGGGCCGTTACCGCCCACGGCCCTGCCCACCAGCCTGAGCGGTACCCAGGACGACCCCTACCGCAGCCTGGTGTGGAAGCTCAAGCGCGAAGGGTTAGTGCAAGCGGCCCCTCTGATTCCCTTCCACGAATTCCGCTGGGGTGCCTGGCTGCGGAGTCGCAACCTGCCGCATTTCAGCTCTGAGCGGCTTGAGCCGGCACTGCCCGCGGCCCGGGCGCTAGTGCGCTCCCAGGCGGCCTCCCATCTGGCTGGTTGGATTGCTGCGTAGTTCCTAGCGTTGCGGTAGCTGCTGGGTTGGGCTGCCATGGTTCGTCGTGTTTTGGTGCCCATCGATGGCTCCGCTCTCTCGGCTGCAGCGCTGAACGCGGCCCTGGATCTCGCCAAGCAGTGCGGCGCCCAGCTGACCGTGTTTCACGTGCAGCCGAGCTACTACGGCCGCCCCGATGTGGCGATCTATGGCGAAGGCCTGGTGCTCGATCCTGCCCTGAGCGAGCAGTTCAGCCAGGCCAATGCAGCCTTTGCCCAATCCGTGCTCGATCAGGCCCTGGAGCAGGCCAAGGCCCGGGGCGTGGAGGCCAGCGGCGACACCTGCGTCAGCCCTCTGGTGCATGAAGCGATTCTCGAGGCGGCCGAGCGCCTCAATTGCGATCTGATTGCCATGGCTTCCCATGGGCGGCGCGGGCTGGCGGGTCTGTTGATCGGCAGTGAAACCCAGCGGGTACTCGCCAATGCCAAGGTGCCTGTGCTGGTGATTCCCGCTGCGATGGCGGGCGCTCAGGGCTGAGCCTGCAGCTCGCTGGCCCTGGCGATCAAGCCATCGGCGGTGCCGCGATACACCGCTTCGGCTTCGTTGGCGCTGCGGCCCACGCAGGTCATGCCGAGCTTGCCGAATTCCGAAAGGCATCCCAACAGGTGAAACACGCTGCCCCGCAGCCGGGCTGGGTCGTAGTGCAGATCGGCCTCGGCCACGATGTCGATCAGATCGGCGGGGAGCAGGCCGCGCAGGTTGGGGTGGGTGAGGTTGTCGGTGGCGGTGTAGTGCACCGCCTGGCCGGTGGGGGCCATGAACAGGCCGGTGTCTGGGTCGAGCTGGCCGGTGGTGATGGCGCGCAGGGCCATGGTGGGGTGGGTGGTGCCGCCCTGGCGCAGGTTCACTTCAATCGCCTGCAGATCCCAGCTGCCGTTGATGTGCCGGGCGATGAAGTCCACCGCGTAGCGCTCCAGGGCGCCTTCCCGGGCCAGGGCTTCTCCCACCGCCTGGCCGTGGCGCATCAGCTCGAGCCGGTAGGCGTCGTCGGCGGGAAAGCGACAGCCGAGGTAGGTCTGTCCGCCGGCACCGCCGAGGATCTGCTCGTGGGTGGAGAGCAGTGCCACCCGGCCGCCCGGGTGAATCGTGCCCTGCACGCTCGGTGAACTGAGCTGCTCGCCCCCCTCCAGCCAGGCTTCCACCAGGGCGCCCTGCTGTGCCATAAGTTCGCGCCAGCCCAGGGCGGGCATCGGCAGCTGCTCCAGGGCCTCGGCGAGCAGCTGGCGCCGCTCCCGCCCGCTGCGGCTCGCCAACTCCAGCGGCTCCAGCTCCAGGGTGGCGTTGCCTTCACCGCTGATTCCCTCGTTGAGCTTCACCACACAGCGTTTCAGCTCCGGCTGGGACTCCCACAGCTCTGCGCTCACCTCCGCCAGGTCGGCGAGGTTGTGCACCAGGCCGCTGCCGGCCGGATGGGGCACACCGCAGCGCGCAAACAGCTCACGGCTGCCGGCTTTGCTGCCCCAATAGCTGAGGGCTGGATCGGTGCCGAGCAGGGGCACCTGCAGCACTTCCGAGAGCCGTTTTTCCAGCTCCGTCACCACAAAGCAGCTGATGAAGCTGCGGCCCGGGCGCAGCAGCTCGCGGATGCGGCCGAGCAGGGCCGGCCGTTCCAACAGTTTTTCGGTGAGCGGTCGGTTGGAGGCGTCGTCGGTGTCGAACAGGTGCAGCCGCCGGCGGGCGTGGGAGGTGGGAACGCCAGGCATCAGCTCGAGCACCGCATCCACCACCAGCTCCGGCAACAACTTGCTGGTCACATAGATCGCCCGCACGCCCGGATCGCGCAGGCGGATCAGCGAAAACAGCTGGCGCTCTTCGTAGTGGTGGGCGCCGGTCACCAGCGCCATCAGGGCACGGTCCATCGATAGCGATGGCACCACCAGCACATCGAACTGCCCGCCATCACCGCTGTGCTCGCAGCCCCATCCCGGTTGCAGCTGAGCCTGCAGCTCCTGAAACGACAGGGCCATGAACAAGACGCGGTGAATCGAGCACGTCTCCACTCTGCTCGCTATGCCATGGGTTGAGCGCACCCCTGTGCCCAGGATGGCTGGACTCGATGCTTGTTTGGATCCCTGGTGGGCGCCGGTGGATCGGGCCGATCCGATCGCGCTCCTGGAGCAGCAGAACGCCCAGCGTCTGCCCTGGCTGGTGGCCGAGCGTCACCGGCGCATGGCCCAGAGCCCCTTCGCCTGGTTTCGCGGCAGCGCGGCGTTGATGGCCTCGGATCTGGGCCGGGTTCCCCACAGCGCTCTGCAGGTGCAGCTCTGCGGCGATGCCCATCTGCTCAACTTCGGCTTCTACGCCTCACCGGAGCGCACGTTGGTGTTCGACATCAACGACTTCGATGAGACGTTCCCCGGCCCCTGGGAATGGGATCTCAAACGCCTGCTGGTGAGCCTCGTGTTGGTGGCTCGTCAGCTGGGGCTTGATGCCGAGGAGCAGGCCCGCCTCGCCCGCAAGGTGTCGAGCCGCTACCGCAAGGCGATCGCAGCCTTCGCCGATCTCCCCACCCTGGAGCTTTGGACCACCCTCCTGGATGTGGAGCGGTATGTGGAGGAGGAGGGCAAGGGGACCTTTCGCCAGCATCTGCTCGCTGCAGCGGCCCATGCGCGCCGCCGCAGCGGCCGTCAGGCGGTGGCCCGCTACGCCGAGTTGTATGCCGATGGCTCCTGGCAGCTGCGCCATGAACCGCCGCTGCTCTGGCGACACCGGCAGGTGGATCCGAGTTTCTTCGCTCAGCCCGATCACGACCTAGCGCTCTCGGCGTTGCTCAAGGGTTATCTCGAGAGCGTGCAGGCCCATCGCCGTCATTTGGTAAGCGTGTATCGGATCGTGGACACCGCCTACAAGGCCGTGGGGGTGGGTTCAGTGGGCACCCGCTGCAGCATCGCTCTGCTTCAGGGGCCTCACCCCGATGATCTGCTGCTCCTCCAGAGCAAACAAGCGCTGCCCTCGGCCCTGGCGGAGCCTCTCGGTCTGTTGGAGAGCAGCCAGGGCGAGCACCAGGGCCAGCGGGTCGTGGAGGGGCAGCGCCTGCTCCAGTGCGTGAGCGATCCCTTCCTTGGCTGGACCACCGCCCCCGGCGGCCATCACGCCTATTGGCGGCAGCTGCGCGACTGGAAGGCATCGCTACCCGTGGAGGCGATGAAGCCCGATGCTCTCAAGGCCTATGGCCGGCTCTGTGCGTCGGTGCTGGCGCGGGCCCATGCCCGCGCGGGTGATCGGTTCGCCCTGGCCCAGGCGTTAGACGGCCAGAAGCCGATCGATCGCGCTTTCAGTGCCGATGCATTGGCCTATGCCGACCAGGTGGAGCGCGATCATCTGCGCTTGCTAGAAGCGATGGCTTCGGGTCGTCTCAGCAGTTAAAAGCTGGCGCTGAGTTGCATCCCCGCAGCCAGGATCCCGGGCAGGGGCTCGGCGGCTCCGCTGGGGTTGAAGATCCACTGCAGGGTGGGTTGCAGGCTGAGCCCATGGTTGAGCTGGATCCGGTATCCCAGCTCCATCATGCCTTCGTAGGCGCTGTTGCTGAACTGGTTGCTCAGGCCGCCTCGCCCGATGCCGAACACCGCCACATCCAACGGCCGGTCGGGTAAGACCCCCTGGATCACCACACCGCCGCCCACAAAGCTGGGGGGGGTCACCTCGGAGGCATCCGGCGAGTAGGAGGCTCCGATCCAGAGCCGATCGCTGAGGCCCAGAGGCAGTCCGCTGGGCAACGTGAGGCTGCCGTACACGCCGTTGCCGTTCTCGCTGGTGAGGAATCCCCCCACGCTCAGCAGGCCGTCATGCAGTTGGTTCTCCACCGTTACCGGTGCAGGGCAGGGGCCCCGTTTGTTGTTCCAGCGCACCACTCCCTGCTTGCTGCGGCAGGCCTGCAATGGTGCGGCGCTCATCGAGCCCGGCTTCAGATCCAGCTGTAGAAATTGAGCGGTGCCGGAGTTGGGGCCAAGGGCGCCGTCCCTGAGGCCCAGCCACCTGGAGATGCTGTCGGTGTTGTTCAGATCAAACAGGCCGTAACGCAGGCTCAGTTCCTGGCTCGCCTGGGCCTCGACGACAGCACCGATGGCGCTGTAGGGGTTGATCGGTAGACCCGCGACGGTGATGTTGAGGGTGTTGTTAAACGCTGAGTGCACGTAGTTGTCGAGCACCGGCACCTCAACAAAATCCGGGTTGATCGGCAGGATGCCGGTCTTGATGCTCAGCCAGCCATCACCGCGGGCGCGTTCGATCGACACCTCGGAGAGATAGAAACCGGGCGGATAAGCCGCCTGTTGCAACGGGAACAGGGCGCCGATGGCGCCGCTGTAGTAAGCGTCGCCGGCGTCGTGATTCACCGTGGCGGTCAGCTGCCAGTGATCGAGCTCTCTCCAGCTGGCGCTGGGGCGGTTCAGACCGCTGCTCAGCTCCAGGTTGAAGGTGCCTTGCTGAATCCAGCTGCCTGCGGAGCGCTCCCCGCCCATGGGATTAAACAGCGGCTCAGCGGTCACGCTGAGCTCCAGCTGCATCCAGGGCGGTAGGTGAAGCAGCTCCTGGAGATCCGGCCAGCCGTTGGCCAGGCTCAGCTGCTCAGGCGTTGGCTTCGGGGTGGCTGGGCTCTCGAGCGGTTCTGAGGTCTGGGCGCTGACTCGTTGGCACGGACCTGCCAGCGTTGAGGCAGCAAGGAGGGCCCAGATGCCGCAAGCCAGGCGAGTGCCTCGGGGGTGCTGGCGCATGGCTGGGCCCTCGGTGCGGCCACAGGTTCTGTCCTGTGACCGGATTTGGCAAGCTAGGGATCAGCCCTTCTTGCTGCGGCCCTTGGCTTTGGGTTTGGGGCTTTCCTGAGCCGGGGCGGTGTTTACTGCCTGGCTCTGGGTGGGGCCGTCGTTCACCACCACACTCACCACACGGCCGCCCTGGCGGATCACCCGTTGCAGGGCCTCATTCATGCGGCTGAACGGCACGCGGGTGGTGTAGGCGCCGTGGCGCAAGAAGCGGTTGTTGGCGATGCCGGTGGCGGTGATCGTTACGACGCGGCTGCCCTCGCTGGCGGCGCCGGCGCTGGGGCTCGATACCAGCAGCTCCTGGCTGCGGAAGCCAAAGGCCGGGGTGCCATCGATGCGCCGATCGTTGGGCAGATCGCCGCTGGGCAGCTCACCACTCGCCGACACATCGGCGCGGAACGGCCCATCGGTGCTGATGTGGGCGTACCGAGCTGCACTGCTGACACCGGTCACGGCGATCGGGCGGTTCTGGTGCAGGGCGCGACCCAGCTTGAACTGGGTGCCGCTGCCATCGCCTTTCACGGAGGCCGAGGCACCGCGGGCCAGCTGCATCAACCAGGAGAACTGGCGGCCTTCATGGCCAGCCGAGTAGTTCCAGCCGTGCATGTGCGGTACGTTGTCGTTGCCGAAGTTGCGGTTGTATTCGGCGCTGTCGAGATAGGAATCAATCTCTGCGTCATATCCCTGCTCCTGCAGGATCGTGAAGTGGTGGAGCATCTCCTCCTTGTTTTGGGGAGCGCGGCCGAGCAGATGCTTGAAGTTGAGCTCGATGAAGCGATAGGGATTGCAGTTCTCGAAGAAGCGCGAGCGATAGAGGGCGCTGCGGGCCACGGTGCGCACGAACTCGCGCACGTTCAGGTAGCCATTGCGGAACAGCGATTCGGCGCCATCCAGGCGCTCGTTGTTCATCAGATATTGACCGCCCAGCACCTGCTGATACACCGCACGGATGATCGCGTTCTGGTCATCGGTGGAGGCGTGGGGCCGGCTCTCTTTGTTGAGGCCGGGTGAAAAACGCTCGATACCCAGGGCAGGTGCTTGAACGAGAGACATAACGGTCGGGCTCGCTAGGGGGAATCCGGCAGGACCGTAGATGCCTTATTCGAAGCTGTCAGCGAAACGTTGCCAGCTCTTTACGGGGTTTTTGCTCAGGAGGGCTGAATCTCTTCGAGCAGCTGACCACTGGTGCAGACCGTGCGGCACGGGCGTTGTTCCTGGCGGCTCAATTTGCGGGCAGCGATGTAGGCCAGCAATGGATTGGGGTAGGTCTTGCTGGTGCTCCAGCTGCCATCGTTGGTCTGAAACAGCACCTGGGTTTGCATTCAGCT
>Ga0194115_10001123_pt1 | contig 35486 bp, 36 predicted proteins | sample TA2MahsurfametaG_3_FD_148656 | JGI IMG/M metagenome (GOLD analysis project Ga0194115, IMG submission 148656) | Freshwater microbial communities from Lake Tanganyika, Tanzania - TA2015002 Mahale S4 surface | ecosystem: Environmental > Aquatic > Freshwater > Lake | place: Tanzania: Lake... | reverse complement strand
GGCATGGGCAATACTGCAAACACGAACAGCACCGCAGGCGCATCCAATTTTGCAGGCACGATCAATTCAGTCGTGAACGTCAATACGACTGCTGGGTTTAGTATTGCAACATATACGGGAACGGGGGCTAACGCGACCGTTGGGCATGGCCTTGGTGTCGCGCCGAGCATGATACTTGTTAAGAATAGAGATAGTGCTGCTATTGGTGGGGCGGTTTATCACACATCAATTGGCGCAACTAAATACCTAAAGTTATTTCAAACCACAACTGGCACTGACGGAGAAGCAACAGATAACACAGCATGGAACGGAGGTTCTCCAACATTTAATTCAACTGTTTTTTCTGTTGGCTCTTTAAATAGAACTAATAGTTCTCAACAAATGATCGCGTATTGTTTTGCCGCAGTCCGTGGGTATAGTGCCTTTGGTATCTATACTGGGAATGGATCGTCGGATGGGCCTTTTGTGTACACGGGTTTCCGGCCCCGTTGGCTTATGTGGAAGCGCAGAGATGTATCAGGCGATGGTTGGTGGATAGTTGATTCAAGTAGAAATACATTCAATGTTGCTAATTTACCTTTGTTTGCTCAATCTTCAGCAAGTGAAGCAACAATTACAACACCAGTAGATTTTTTATCAAACGGATTCAAATATCGCAATGGCTCTGATGGTTCAATCAATGCCAACGGCGGCACATACATCTACGCAGCTTTTGCTGAGAATCCATTCAACATTTCGAGGGCACGATAATGTTCATATTAGACGGAAAACCACTACTGATAGACCATGCTTTCACCCATGATGACATCAGCTATCCAGCCAACTGGCTTAGATTATCATCGCAAGCTGATCGGGATTTGATCGGGATAACTGAAGTCGCGGATACTGTGCGCCATGATGATCGTTTTTATTGGGATCATGATATCCCCAAAGACCTCGATCAGCTCAAGGAACAATGGAAAGCGCAGGTTGATAATACCGCTTATAGCATGTTGTTTCAAAGCGATTGGATGGTCATCCGCAAGTTGGAAACCGGAAAAGAGATACCTGCCAGCCATGCAAGTTATCGCGCGGAAGTGCGGAGTGCAGCGAACGCGAACAAGATAGCACTGATGGCGGCCACTGATATTACAGCTTTCATAGCGATAGCCACTGCCCTCCAATGGCCAAGATATCAAGACTTTATATCTGACGGGAGCTCGCTAGATTCATAACGATGGGTTTTATAAACAACGATATCAGGATAATAAAACCATTACCGCCCAAACCATTGGATCCAGTGTTCGCGGATACCTACGAGGGAGAATGGCTGAACTACCAGCTGGGCGATAAGATACTGCGCAGGCATTACAAGCCCAGGCAAAAGTTCTTCCGCAGCCATGGTCGTGCCATAGTCTTAGGCAATGGCATCAGCAGGCTGAGATATCCACTGGATAAGCTTAATTTAAGCAACAGGTATAAAGCCTTAGAAAAATATAATATCATCTATGGTTGCAACAGGGCTTTTTCTGAAGCGGGAGATCTCGACTTCCTGATCATAAACAACAGGCTGTTATCAACCGCCATTCCCAAGGATCTGCACACCATCTCATATACCACACAGGAGATACAGCGCATCTATCCCATCATGGAACTGATACCCATGTCACAGAGGATGGATGCCGGAGCCGCCGCTGTATCGGTAGCCTGTTTCCATGGTGCGGATCAAGTCTTCATGTTTGGGTTCGATGGACAGCCACAGGCCACGGAAAACAATAACATATATGCGGGTGAATGTTGGTATGGCCGCAAGAATGACAAAGTCAACGACAGCGATTGGCAAGATAATCTATATAAGCTGATGGTTTGTTACAAGGATGTGACGTTTTATCGCATAGATGTCAACCCGCCTAGCGCTAGGCGACAGACCGTGTTACCTAATTACAGGTGTATAACTTTCCGGGAGTTCACCAGCATAGCTGACCTCTAAAGCCAAGCGTGCTGGTTTATGCTCTTGAACTTTTGCTTTAGCTCATCCATGTTCATGCTGTTGAACAGCCCTGGATGCAGTGGCCTTGGTAACCCATCCAAGCTGGTCCAACAATATCCTTTGTGCTCATCATTGAGAAGGGGGATGAATTCTTCAGCGACGACGCACACGAAGGTATGATATTCGAACCTAGTGTCTGGGCTTATGAACAGATCTATGGGTATGGTCTTGAGTATGTTGGGTTGGAATCCCAGCTCTTCCTTGGTTTCCCTTGTGAGGCAATCGATTATGCTTTCATAGCGTTCTAACTTGCCTCCCACGATGCCCCAAGTATCAGCGTGGCGGTCAGCTGAACGCAGCAAGAAAAGATATCTGTGGCTGCTGGCGGAATAAAACAGTGCTCCGGCTGCTTTTATAGGACCAATGACCATTGTCCCGCTGGATATTCGCCTTCGTAGCTCTTTTGCCATTGCGTGCCGGTCCACTTGTATTGTATGCTTGTGGTCAAATTTGTGACGTATTCAGTCTTAGTTATCCCTGATGCATCCCACGCCACTTGCCATGTGGCTCCTGTGTAGCTGATGATGTCATTGGCAGAAGCCACTAGATCATTGCCGTTGCTCTTCCAACCATCAGCACCATCGAAGCTGTTGTCTCCTGACTTTCCTGCGTTGATGTCGTTAAGTATGAGATAACGCTGCCCTAAGGCTGCCGCAGGCAGACCATCTCCAGGGTAACTCCTTAGCGGATCGATGATTGCTGTCACTGGTGGCATGCTGTTACTAGGTATGGTATCTATATCCACAGTGAACAGCAACACTGATGGGTCAGCGGGATTAAGCGCCACGGTTCCCACTATCTCTCTGACCGTGTCTGGGTTGTCGTAGCGCAGCCTCAACTGGCTGATGCCGTTGGTCAATTGACCAAAAGTCTGTACTACAGGATCCCAGTATATGGGATCGTTTTCATTGACTGGCACATCGGTGGTGTCGTCACCTCGGATCAACGGATAGTTGGATGGTAGCAATGTGGCTTGTCCATTCAACAACAATAGATTATATCCCAATGGGGTGATGTATTGCCTGTTCCTAAGAAGATTGCTGGCTGTGACTATGTCATCATTGAGATCGCCGGTTTTGGCATCGTATATGCTGTTGATGATGCTCTGTATCACACCCAGTTTCTTTATCTTAGCAGGCGCGCTCAACCATATAGGGATATAGAAACTCAATGTGCTGACATCTATGGTGTCTTCTGTGCCTACCGGGATAGAGCGATTGCTCCATATGACATTGTCCAGATGTATGTAGCTGAGGCTAGCCCAGTCGATGAAGTTGTCCGTGCTTTGGATCTCTAGATCGGGATTGAACAAGGGCAATATCTGCTCTAGTATCTGGAGTTTTTGCTCGGTGTTTGATGTATATATGTCGAGATTGACATTGAGCTCATATGGCACAGGCATCAGCCTCTCTACGGTCAGAGCGTTGCCTTGGTAGATGCTCAAGGTTTGTTCATCGGCGGCTAATTTGCGCTCTCGCACAGAGATCTTGCTGACGAAAGTAGGATCCTGCGTCCTCTCGCGATCATATTCTAAGCTGGTTATGTATACACTCATCACAGGCACTGATGTTAGCTTGTTTTCTGAATTGTCCCTGAGTATGGCCGCTGACATCCTTGTTGGATCGCCATAGCGAACAGGCACGCGATAAAGCGTAGTACTGCCTTGGCTGTCCTGGCCAAACTCCACGTTGAAATCAGAGAACACCGCTATAACCTGCTGCAGGAATCTCCTCACCTGTCTGTCATAGAAGAAAGTGCTCATATCAATCTGCCTGTGCTTTCAAAGCTTGGCTTAAGGTCTGCCTTTCAGTCACCAACGTTCCATCGGAGAACAATCTCGTGGTCGAGTTGTTTATGAAACCGCTCTTGAGATTTTGGCTGTAGGCAGGCAGCTGGCTGGTCCTCAGCGCGTCTTGGACTTTCACCCATTTCCTTCCATCATACCTAAATAACCTGTTAGGGAAGAAATCGAGCCTCAAGAAATAATCACCTTCGGCTGATGAACTCGGGAAAGCTATCCCGGTTGAGACAGGGAACCCATTAGGCGCATATATGTCTCCTATAAGATAACCTTTATAGCCTTGTTTGGTGGGTGATATGTTATCAGAGTTGGCCAACCACTTATCGCTATCCGCGCGTATGCCCGTGGTATCTGCCAGCGGCACTTCATATATGTGAGCTGCACCATCTGTGGTGGTCGGTAGTGTGAACAAGTTGGTTGTATCGTAGCCGGCTTTTGGGACCTCTAACAATGCCTGGTTAACTATAGCATCATTGATTGCAAGCTCTTTGTTGTAGGTGCTGAGCAGATCCTTGAGCGTGTTGCTGTCGCCCTGTCCGGCGTTGATGGTGAGTATCTCGCGATACTCTTGGCCATCCACGAGTGGTATACACTTGACTCGCCATAGATGAGGCCACCAGGTTTGACTATAACCTTCGCTAGCCCTAGCCGCATCCTGGACCACATAATACCTGCGCAATGGCGCTATATCGGAATCCAAAGGATAGAAATCTCTGAGATGGGGCAGTTCCAACACGTCACCTGCCATGATTTTCCTGCCCATGGTCTCTACCATGTCATTGAGATGGAACACTATGAACAGGGTATCGTTTTGGAGGAACAATCCGAATTGGCTGAGATCAAAATCTATGTCTGAAGTGTTGTATAATCCCCTGAGATTGTACACAGAGGTGTCATACTTGCGATCCCTGTTTTCTAGGAACAAAAGATCTTGTATGTTCTTTTCTGATACCGTGCTGTAGGTGGGCTTTGTGAGATCGTCGTTGTCTATGCCTGATGGAGCACCTAGGTATTTGTGTATATTGATCGTGGTCCCGCCCAGCGTGAACATCTCGCGGATGCGCCCGTCGGAGAAGCGATAATCGTTGGTGTGGGCGCCTTCTTTCCAGAGCGAGATTCTTGGCATTGACGGTCCTTTACGTGATATTTATTGGTTGACAGCAGCCTAACACATGCTACGATAAGCACGTTGGAGGCATGTTACCATGCGATCCAACAATATCTGAAGGATCAGCAAGGCCTGCGATCCATAACGCAGAGTAGAAAGTGCGCGAGCGGTTTCGATCCCGCCGTAGCAGCAATACGATCCTTTTGATTTGGCTATAAGATACGCATCGACTGTTGAGAGCCCGATGCTAAGTCATTGTTTCTATTGATTTTTTTGATGCAAATATCCAGTTGACAACTCTCGCATTGATGCTAAAATAGGTTATAATTTGGGAGAACTAGACATGGCTAAGGCAGCTAATAAGCTCGCCATCAAGGCCGCCGCGGGCAAGAACACCAAGCTCAAAGGCAAGTACAGCGAGATGGATCTCAAGGCCACAGGCAAGCTGCCTGAATGGGTCGACCAAGATCGATTAAGCCCAGAGCAGTTCAAGGTCCGTTGGCGCCAGGCGCGTTACTTCTATTATTACCATCACGATATCAAAGAGCTCCGCCCGTTCATCGTGGCCGTCTACGGCAAGGACTGGAGCAAGAAGCAGATCAAGGATTTCAACAAGGTCAAGGACTGGCAGATCAGCATACCGCTGGCCACAGCCTGCAAGGTCCATCTGGATGGTGCCAAGTGGGAGCCTGAGACCAAGGAGTTCTGCGATCGCAAGGTCAGCGAACTGCTCAAAGCGGGCGCGGGCATCGCGGACGAGGATGACAAGCCCAAGGAAGAGCCCAAGAAGGTCATAGGCATCCAAGATCGACTTAAAGACATCAAGAACGACATCATAGGCGAGCTTGAAGAGCTAGAAGATGGGTTCATCACCACAGGCAAGCTACCCAATGTGAACATCATGAACTGGCTGCGGGGTAAGAGCGTGCCACAGCAGATCATCCCAGACATGATACAGTTCTATGCCCAGCGCTTGGCATTCATGCTAGAAGTCAAGGAAGGCAAAGATGCCCAGCTCAAAGAGGGCTATGCCCATCTCAAGAAACGTGACATAGACAACTGGATCAAGTGGTATAACGACATCGTGACTGATCTGGACTGTTACAAGCGCACTAAGGTGGCTAGCCGCAAGCCGCGGGCACGCAAGCCCGTGAGCCCCGATAAGCTGACCCGCAGATTAAAGTACGCCAAGGACTTCGCAGAGCTTGGATTGAACAGCGTGTCACCCAAAGACATAGTGGGCGCGCAGACGCTGTGGGTATATAACACCAAGACCCGCAAGCTGGGCGTGTATCATGCCAACAGTATCGATCAGCAGCTGAGCGTCAAAGGCAGCACCATAGTCGGGTGGGACCCCAAGATCAGCATCGCTAAGACCTTGCGCAAGCCTGCGGATCAGGTGAAAGCGTTCAAGAACAGCGGCAAGGTCCAACTGAGGACTTTCCTCAGCAAGATCAAAGCCACCGAGATCAAACTCAATGGACGAATCAACGATCAGGTGATATTGCTACGCACTGACAAGTGATACAAGGGGTGGTCTCGATAAATATGAGCATGGCCACACTCAATGAACTAAAACAAACAGTATTTGATTACGTCCGTTACAGCCTCGGTGATGGCATGGTCGATGTTGAGCTCGACCCCCAGCATTATGAGCAGGCCTTGAAGGCCAGCTTGTTGCGCTACAGGCAAAGGAGCTCTAATTCTGTAGAAGAGAGCTATGCGTTCTTAGACATATTACAAGACACGGACACTTACACGCTGCCCGATGAAGTGATCAGCGTCAAGCAAATATTCCGCAGGAGCATAGGCAGCACCAGCACCAGTAGTGCCACACAGTTCGAGCCATTCGAAGCTGGCTTCTTGAATATGTATATCCTCCAATCGGGTCGAGTTGGTGGATTTTTGAACTATGAACTGTTCACGCAATTCCAAGAGATGAGCCAGCGCATGTTCGGTGGTTTTATAAACTTCAAATATAACAAGGTTAGCAAGCAACTACAGCTGATCCGGAGACCCCGATCAGAGACAGAAACTGTGCTCCTGTTCACATACAATCACAAACCAGATGTCACTCTGCTAAGCGATTATAAAGCCATTCCTTGGATCAGAGATTATACACTAGCTTTAGCTAAGCGCAGCTTGGGAGAAGCCCGCGAGAAGTTCGCTACCATAGCCGGTCCACAAGGCGGTACTAGTCTTAATGGAACCGCGCTCAAACAAGAAGCAACCACTGATATCGAACGCTTAGAAAAAGACATTGACATGTTCGTGGATGGTGGCGATCCGATGTATTTCGTCATAGGTTGACCTAGCCCACCTCATCAGCTATTATGTGCTGATAGGAGCAAATCATGATAATAGGAATATGTGGATTGATAGGGTCTGGAAAAGATACCATCGCCGCACATCTGGTAAAAACATATGGATATCAACGCTACAGTTGGGCTGCTCCCCTCAAGGACATAACATCAGTTTTATTTGGATGGGACAGATCCATGCTCGAAGGCACCACGCCTGATCAGAGATCCCAGCGGGAAACCAAGGACGATTGGTGGAGCTCAAAGCTGGGCAAGGAATGGAGCCCGCGCTATGCCCTGCAATACATAGGTACCGAAGTCATGCGCAACAGCCTGCACCAAGACATATGGGTGCTAGCGGGACAGCGCAGGATAGCGAGCATGGGCGATGTTGTTATACCAGACACACGTTTCCCTAACGAGATACAGGCTATACGTGAGCTGGGCGGGGAGATTTGGCAGGTGTGCAGGGGTCCGGATCCTGAATGGTACAAAGAACTTACTTTCTTCAAGAGTTACATGAAGGAACACGCTACGGACGCGGCAGTGACAGAATATATGCAAAGCACATATCCAAATATACATGCAAGCGAATATGGTTGGCATGGACAGAGATTCGATAGATATTTGCACAACCATGGCAACATAGACGATCTCATACCACAGATAGATCTAAAAATCAGGGACCAAACCGCTTCTGTTGCTTGATGGCAATGCTGCTATCTCTGACACACAGTTGGCACAATAAGTGCGGAGGTTAGACCTAGACACGTTCAATCTGTTACCATCTATGAAAATTATGCACAGCTGGCTGTGATGCCTTGCTGTGAAATTACAGCGATCACATTCATTTCTTTTCTTATAGCCGCTATTGAGCAGCGCTTGTGCTTCTGTGCTTTTTACTTTCTTATGTTCTCCTATGCAATCCAAACATTTCCGCCTGTAATGGGTCTTGCCTTTGCGCTTATAGTTGAATGCTGCAGGCCTAGAATTGCAATAGGAGCATAATGGTCGTTCCATGATCTATTTAATCATAAAGGTCTTAAAGGTCTTGACAAAAACCAGCTTTTTATCCATTAGCACATAAATATTCCAAGATAGGAGAATTACCAATGCCAACTCTTGTGTCTCCAGGTGTGGAAATCACAGTAATTGATGAAAGCCAGTACGCTCCAAATGCTGCCAGCACTGTTCCACTGCTGATAGTTGCCAGCGTCCAAGATAAACAAGCCCCAGGAGGCACTATAGCTTCAGGCACCTTAGCAGAAAACGCAGACGACTTGTTTGTGCTGACCAGCCAGCGTGATGTGCTCAGTATCTTCGGCACCCCCACGTTTTACAACAACACCAACAGCTCACCGATACATGGTTATGAGCTTAATGAATATGGTTTGCTCACAGCTTATAGCTTACTGGGCGTGACCAACAAAGCTTTCGTTATCCGCGCAGACGTTGATCTAGGACAGCTGACTAGTACTGGAGATAGGCCCCTAGCTGCACCAGATGATGGTTCATTTTGGTTAGATCTAACACCCACCAGATTTGGTTTGTTCGAATGGGACAGCACCGATCAGGAGTTCGTGCCAGTTATACCACAGGTAATCACTGATACTGATGATCTCTCAGGCGGCGTGCCCAAGACCAGCATTGGACAACAGGGACAATATGCCGTCGTTACTACAAATGCAAACAATCCCGTTTACTATAAGAACAGGGACAATGATTGGGTCCTGGTCGGATCAACTGATTGGATGATCAGCTGGCCAACAATACAAGGATCCACAACCAGTCCGGTTCTAACAGTGGCAGAAAGCATCAGCATCAATGGTGAAATAGTGACTCTCTCGGGTGTTACTGTAGCTAGCCTTGCCAGTGATATCAACTCTGCTGCAATAACCGGCGTCACAGCAGAGGCAGTCAACGGTAAACTTGAGCTATATGCAGATGAAACGGCAGCTAGCGATAGCAGCACTGTCGATGGTGCAATCGCCATCGACGACGATAGTGGAAATCCCTTGACCGATCTAGGCATCACCGCCGGTACATATTTTCGTCCAGCGGTACAGCAAAGCAAGCACACTTCCGTACCGACTTGGAAAACGAACGATTCGCAACCACGTCCCTCTGGATCTGTCTGGGTAAAAACCACTGGCGCGAACTTTGGGGCCAGCTTCGCAGTGAAACGCTATAATGCATTAACTCAGGCTTTCCAGCTGCTTAGCGCACCATTGTATGAGACTGATCAAGCAGCTTTAAAGGCTTATGATCCCCTGCGTGGAGGTTCAGGTATACCTGTCAACTCGACCTATATACAATTCGATGTGAGCAACAACGATACAGTGACGTATAAATTATTCAACAGGTCCAAGACTGGCGTAACTTTCGTTGTAGGTGACGATACTTCGCCAACTTTTGTGGCCAACGAGACTTTTACCATTAAATTTAGTGCGCCGAACAGCGAATCATTGAGCTCGGCTACCACTATAACTATGAGTGGTACCACAGCGTCTACCTTCGTGTCTGATGTGTTAGCTGCCGGATTGACCTATGTCAGCGCACAAGTCAACACTGATGGATCAGTGCGATTGACTCACACTGCGGGAGGTGTGCTGGTCATAAAAGACGTCAGCGGGACTCCTCTGGCAGATGCAGGCATATCAAGTTCCAGCGATTTCTGCCGCGCAGGTCCAACCAGTGGCGAGATCATAGTGTCTAACTGGGTTGCCACCGATTATACAGCTAGCATAAACGCTCCTGGACAAGACCCAGATAATGGGACGTATTGGTATTGGGGCGAGACCGGCGAAGCTGATATCATGATACACGACGGTTCTAATTGGAAGGGTTATCGCAACGTCGCTAACGATGCACGCGGCTTTAACCTTACCAACACTGATCCCAATGGCCCTACATTTTCGGTCACTGAACCAACCAGTCAAAGCGATGGAACTAGCCTTGTGTATGGAGACCTGTGGATTGACACGAGCGATCTTGAGAAGTATCCAGCGCTCTATCGTTGGTCGATCATCAACGGAGAAGATAAATGGGTAGAGATTGACAACACCGATCAGACCACAGAAAATGGAATATTGTTCGCAGATGCACGTTTCATGGCCAGCACCACTCTTGATGTCATCGATGACAGCATTCCGAGCATAGCAGACTTATTGACCAACAATCTCATAGATTTAGACTGCCCCGATCCAGACACTTATCCAAGGGGCATGTTGTTGTTCAACACAAGGCGCAGCAGCTTTAATGTCAAAGAATTTAAGAAGAACTACTTCAACTCGACTGATTTCGCGGGAGAAACCCTTCCTACAGAGACCAATGCTTGGGTCAGCATCAGTGGTAGCCGCGAGAACGGCCATGCATACTTCGGACGTCGCGCACAGCGCAATGTCATCGTTAAAGCAATGAAGGCAGCCATCGACACTAATACTGAGATACGCGAAGAGCAAAGAGTGTTCAATCTGATCGCTGCTCCAGGATATCCAGAACTAATACCCAACATGGTGCAGCTCAACAATGATCGCAAGCAAACAGCATTCGTGATAGGTGACAGCCCATTACGAGTACCAACAGAAGGCACAGCGTTAACAAATTACCTGTCAAACATAGATCTGAACAAGGCGGATACCGAGGATACCTTGGTTACACGTGATCCATACCTTGGTGTGTTTTATCCCGGTTTGCTGGGTTCGGATCTAGCAGGTAACTCGGTAGCGATGCCGGCAAGTTTTGGCGTGCTTAGGATGATACATCGCTCGGATCAAGCAGCAGCCCAATGGTTTGCGCCAGCAGGTGTCCGCCGTGGCACGATTGACAACGCTAGCAGGCTTGGTTATCTGACCGAAACCGGCGAATTCTTCGCTGTTGGTGTTCGCCAAGGAGTGCGTGACATACTTTATGAAAATAATGTCAATCCCTTGACTTTCAGCCCAGTTTCAGGCATAATCAACGATGGTAACAAGACCCGCTCTAGCAGCAGCTCAGCCTTAGATAGGATCAATGTTGCACGTTTGATCGCATATATGAGGACCCAACTGGACAAGATAGTAAGGCCCTTCTTGTTCGAACCCAATGACAAGACCACACGTGACGAAGTCAAAGGGGTGATTGATAGGTTCTGTAATGATCTAGTGACCAAGCGCGGCTTGTATGATTATCTAGTGGTTTGCGATGAATCCAACAACACTCCAGACAGGATCGACCGTAATGAACTCTACATTGATATAGCTATCGAACCAGTCAAGGCTATTGAGTTCATATACATCCCGATTAGGATCAAGAACACGGGCGAGATATCGAGTGGTAATATAGCATCAAGCCGCGCGGTCTGATTAGGATCGAATGGTGAGTCGTAGCAAATAAATATAGGGTAACAGGAGACACAGATGGCAGTCGCAACACTAACAAGATTCACTGTGCCAGTAGCTAGCGATCAATCAGCTACTAGCCAGGGATTGCTGATGCCAAAGCTCAAGTATCGTTTTAGGGTGCTGTTTGAGAACTTTGGGATATCAACGCCAAGGACGGAGCTTACCAAACAAGTCATAGACTTCGCTCGTCCACAGGTTTCGTTCGAAGAAATGACTATCGATGTCTATAACAGCAAGATCAAGTTGGCTGGCAAGCACTCCTGGGGAGATACGACACTCAATATCAGGGACGATGCGCTGGGTACTGTTAGCAAGCTGGTGGGAGAGCAGCTCCAGAAGCAGTTTGATTTTTTCGAACAAAGCTCAGCTTCTGCAGGCATCGATTACAAATTTACCCTTCGCTGCGAATTGCTTGATGGAGGTAATGGTGCTGATGCTCCGCAGGTGCTTGAAACTTGGGAACTATACGGTGCTTTCCTACATGATGTTAACTACAACGAATTGAATTACGCTGCCAGCGAGCCGGTGACCATCCAGTTGGGCATAAGGTTTGACAACGCGCTACAAACACCATTGGGCGATGGAATCGGTTCACCAAACGTCCCAAGGCAAACGGGTGTGACAGCCACAGGCTAATAGGCGCAATCATTAACAAAGCCCGGCCAAAAGCCGGGCTTTTTCTTTGGCTATAAATAATATACGATGGGTATTTCATCAGGCAGAGGCAAGGGAGAAGTGAAGCTGCGCGATTTCGCGCATGCAGCACGCACGTTCACCAGTGATCCTGGATACACCCTGGCACCAAAAGTAGGTTTCACTTTCCATGTGCGCATAGTCTATAACAAACCTGGTGATTTTTTCGCTGGTGGATTGACAAACACCCTTAGCGTGCTGGTGAAGAGCGCTGATTTGCCAAAGTTCAATATCGAGGCGGAAACGTTAAACAAATACAATAAGAAAGAAGTGATACAGAAGAAGATAAGCTATGAACCCCTAAATATAGTCTTCCATGATGATGGCGCGAATACTGTGCGTGATTTTTGGTTAGCCTACAATCAATATTATTATGCTGACAGCAACATCCAAAAGCAAGCCTATGACATAGATGACACATATAGCTCTGTCAGGTTAGCCACCAGGTATGGTTTAGATAACGGTAACAATGGTAGATTCATGCAGCAGATCGAAATATACAGCATGGCTAACCACGTATATACTAGATACACGCTGGTGAATCCACTGATAGAGAGCTTTGATTTCGACACGCACGATTACGCTGAAGGCGGTAAGATTATGCAGGCGCAGATGAGGGTCATATATGAGAACGTGATATATGCGGAAGGTGCTACTGAGTCCATACCTGGATTCGGACTCAGCAGTTTCTTCTATGACAATGAGTTCAGCCAGCTGAAGCCATCAAACCTCGAATTTCAACGCACACGCAGTGCAGTTGATGAAACATTGACTAACCTAACCACTAATAAGAAACAAATACCATTAAGCAACTTTGATACCTTGCCGATTCCCCGTGTAAAACTTAAAACATCCCAGGTAAAACAAATCAAGTCTTTGGCGGCCAACTCACTACAAAGCAACAAGAGGTTCAGCTTCCCCACTGCTGTTGAGCTCAACAATCAATCTGAGTTGGTGGATCTAAATACCGCGAACAAGATTAAGCAAGGCGTGGTGAACAGATCGGCTGCCATAACTAGCAATGGTGTGGTGGTAGCAAGCTCAGGCAAGAGCACCGTGGGATCATACAACGCAGACGCCCAGATATCGACTGGCTTGTTGATAGATCCAAAAATACCCGACGGTTTAAATGCTACGGAAACAACGCTGTTCTTAAATAGCTATCCTCCATTGCCCAGCACTGATCCGAGGACCAGGAGCAAGCCCTATGTCTAGTCTACCAATAGCCCAACAGAACAGCAATAATACCGCTAGTATCAATTCGTCATTTGAAGGCTATTACAAGACTAACATTCCAGTATCAGGAACGGTATATGATGTGGTATTGACATTCTTCCTTAGGCGCACCAAAGGCGACAGGACAGCCGCCGAAGCGCTGACATCCAGCGTCATGATCATAGCGCTAAACAGGGGGATAGATCCCATGTCCATCATAGATGACTTCAAGAAGTTAAAGGATGATTCTGCATTCAAGTCAGCCATAGTATCTTTCCTAAACAGCGACCGAAGACCTACCAGCAAGCTAGGTTATGCTGCTTCGCCAGTGGCAAATGAATATGTAACCAGGAACATAGAAAGCAATTCGCCTAGCGTCGTGGCTACCGGTGGCACATTCGTCATCACGAACAGCGGCCAAGGTGCATATTTGATAAATGGCAGAAGCAATCCAACCCTGACATTAGTCAAAAAATTAACTTATTTGTTCGATGTTTTTGCCGTAGGACATCCTTTTTGGATCAAGACAGCGGCTGTACCTGGCGTGACCAGTGCATACAACATTGGCATCACTAACAACGGTGCCAGCGCTGGTATAATATCATTCACGGTTCCTGATGTGGCTCCTTCTGTTTTATATTACCATTGCCAGTTTCATTCATCGATGCAAGGTAGGATAAACATCATATCGAGCGTGAGCCCTAGTCCGAGTCCAAGCCCGAGTCCAAGCCCGAGTCCGAGTCCAAGCCCGAGTCCAAGCCCGAGTCCGAGTCCGAGTCCTTATAGCGGTGGTTCTGGATCGGGAAGCGGTTATTAGGAAATAGTTTTTTGAATAGGTTTGCACAAGGCAAGTTCACAGCCAAAAACCCAGGCAAGTATGTTGGAACCAAGAATCCAACGTATAGGAGCAGCTGGGAATGGAGCTTCATGACCTTTTGCGACAACCATCCCAATATAATACAGTGGGCCAGCGAAGCGGTGCAGATACCTTATCGCAATCCAGTAACTGGCAAGCAAAGCGTGTATGTGCCTGACTTCTTCGTGATGTACGAAGATAAGAATGGCAATCGCAGGGCTGAGGTTGTAGAAATCAAACCAACCAGCCAAACCACCATGGAGGCAGCGGGCAAGAACAATCAAAACAAGCTTAGCGTGGTGGTCAACACTGCCAAATGGCAGGCCGCGCAGGCTTGGTGCAGCAGGCAGAAGATAACTTTCCGTGTCATAACGGAAAGGGAGATATTCCACCAAGGACGCAGGCGCTAAGTAGATGCATGACCAAGCAATTAGAAACGGTGTTTGATCTGCCGCCCATGCCCCAAGGAGACGCTGAGAAGCTAGCCCAAGAGATGCAGGTCCTCGATGAGCTGGACAGCAAAGTGCCAGCGATCACCGATCTAAGCAGCAGCGATCAAGAGATGGATGAACTGGCTAGCAAAGCCAACAACGCCTTCGATGATCTCATGAGCTTGGGCATGAACGTGGAATCACGCTTTGCAGCACCTATCTTCGATGCGGCCAGCAAGATGCTGGGGCATGCTGTGATGGCCAAGACCGCTAAGCTAGATAAGAAGCTCAAAGCCATCGATCTAGAACTAAAACGCCAGCGTTTGGAGATGCAAAAGGGCACAGATATTGTCAACGATACCGTGGAAGCTGAGGCTAGGGTTTTAGACCGCAACGAGCTCCTCAAGATGATCAAAGGTGCAGCAAGCTGATCTTTGGTAAATAGCTTACAAGGGGAAAACCATGAGATCATTCAAAGAATTCCTTATAGAATCGCAAAAGACCTACACATTCAGGATAAAAGTCGCTGGTGAGCTAACCAATGAGCAAGTAGGCAAGCTCGAGGATCATTTCGAGCGCTATGGCATAGAGAGCCTAAGCAAGCCAAAGAGGACTCCCATACAAGAACATCCACAGGATTTCCCAAACATCATCAACTCAGAGATCAGCATCATGGAGCTGGTCATAAATTACCCAGCCACACCACGTGACATCATCGAATGCGTGCATTCTGCATTGGGCATACCTGTGGATAACATCCGTGCCTACAACAAAGGTGATCCCCATGAAGCTGACCGCGAACAAGAAGTCAAGACCGAAGATGAGGACTATGAAGTGCAGCTAACCGCACCGTATCCCAAGACCAAGACAGATGGCTTCGGTGACAAGTATAACAAACAGTTCCTCAAGGGACTAGACAAGATGCCTAAGATGAAGATAGCAGGTGGCAACGCTCTCAAGGCACAGACCACCAACGAATTGCCACAAGGAAAGGCCAGCCCAGTAGGTAGCACACAAGTCAAGATGCCGACCCCGAGGAGCCCAGCTAGATGAGCAAGGTCAATGACAAGAGCGTGGGTTTTGTCCAAAGCACTGCGGTGCTGATGGCTAATGGCAACGTCAAGCCCATAGAAAAGATAAGGCCCGGTGATTGGGTGATGAGTTTCGATACACATTCACCCCGCAGTCCACTAGAACCCAAGCGAGTCATCGACACCATCGATTATATCAGCAGGGACGTGATGGAAGTTATCTCAGGAGAAGATGCTATCATCGTAGGTAGAGGTCAGCTTTTCCTTACCCCTGGTATGGATTGGCGATTCGCCCATGAGACAGCTTACATCACCGATGCAGAAGGTAATTCGAGGGACTTTACAGTAAGCAAGGTAAACCAAGGCAACTTCAAGATCTATGACATCATAGTAGACGATAATCATAGCCTGGTAGCCAATGGGTTCAGGGTGCATAACGTCAGTGTTGGTAACGTCAGAACCGGTAGCGTGGGAACAGCGGCACAAGTAGGCATTGGTGGTAGGGTGGGATTCTCCACTGCTAACCCGGGACTCGAACCAGGTGCTGGTAGGGTGGGATTCTCAACGGTTGGCGCCTATAGACAGGGCAAACCAGACTCTCAGCCAGCTTATAGTTATGATACTCAACGGGGAGGGAATGGTAAAGATTACTTCGAAAGGAGAGATCCTCCGCCTCCGCCACCACCACCACCTCCTGATCTTACGGCGCAGGCCTATGCTGCCTATACAGCACTGCAGGAAACCATGGATTATATCTGTGACATACAGCTTACGTTTGCGGGAAGGAGTTTCTTCACCGTGAGGACTGCTGTGTTCGAATACACCAAATATTCCAAAGAACTAGCAGATGATGCAATAAGCCACATAAAAAGGACTGGGATTTTCAAAAAAGCAGACCGAAGCACGCTAGAGGCTTATCATGAAGATATAACAAACACATTGGTCATCATACGCAGGAGTTGGTCAGAGCCCAGTGTCAATGAAGTGACCATTAATCTCGAGTCTATCAAGCGTGCATGCTTGAACATCAAACGTTTTGTTGATCGCAGCCAAGAGATCCTGGAGAAATACATCGGCAGGAAAAAATCATCGTTAGAATACAGCATACCCGGTCTACCCAAGCCTCCAAAAGTCGAACTGCCCACCACGGTGGTCAACCCACAATATGTGAAGGTCGCCGCTGATTCATTCGTTACCACCCTCCCGGCGAAACTGACAGTTTCCACCACCACACCTGCGATATCAGGAGGTCTCGGCACTAGTTTCACCAAGACCCGCGTGGTAAGGGGTTTCTTGTATGCTTTCCAGCCCAAGAAAGGATGGAAGAAAGTAGGACCAGCGGATCAAAAAGCATTGGAAACTTGAACATTCATGTCAAACACGAGCATTATAGTAAATACAAAGAAGATCGATCAGAGGACGGCGAAAGCCAACGGCGTAACAGGTAAAAACAAAACCTGCGTGCATACCGTGAAAGGCGAGGACCTTAGGATCATGAGACCAATACCAGGCCAAGGTGGACTTAGCATGGTGATTAAATTAGAGGGATGAGATAGATGACTAGGATAAACACGCTTTGGGTGGCAGGATTCGCAGCAGACACGCCTGTGATGATGGTCGATGGAAAACAAAAACCCATATCCAAGGTCAAAGAAGGTGAATGGGTGGTCAGTTTCGATCATAATACCAAGACACAAAGGCCAGGTAAGGTCACGGGCACTATGAAAGAGATCATTAGTGATATCCTAGAAGTGTCCATAGATGGCAAGATCATGATCGTGGCCAGCAGCCAGCGTTTCCGCACTCCCAAAGGTGAATGGAAGTCCGCGCCTGATGCTGAAGCAGTGCTGGGCATCGATGGTGAAGCCAAAAAAATCTCAGCCAAGAAAGCCAAAGGCATGGCTATGATATACGACATCACGGTTCGAGATGATCACTCTTTCTTCGCTGATGGAATAATGGTACACAACGGCGGTGGTGGTGGTGGCGGACAGCCTAAACCCAAACCACCACCGGATCCAGTAGTCACCGCGGGTAAGGTCGGTAGGCCTATTTCCATCAGAAGGGATGCGGGGGATTTTTTTGTTGCCCCTATGCCTGGTGAAGCCGCAACCTACAGCGTAAGCCATACTGGTGGCATCTCGACTGGATATCATTCAGTGCCTGGCGTGCCTGCTTCCTTACCCATTGCATTTCCAGTACCCAGGGTCCTCAAAAAACCTATAAATCTAAGCTCCCTCGGCTTTATCGATAATGCTATCGATACCAGGACAGTGCTCTGCGATGAATTAGGCAAGATCAATGGACCGATATCAGCTGCTTCGAGGACCAGTTTCAAAGAACAATTCAAAGCCATGAGGACACAAATTAAAAATGCGGAACGCACTGATAGTTCTCGCGCAGGAATTAGAACAGGGAAATTTCCTATGGACTTGGATTATAGTGAAGTGACAAAAGATGTAGCTGATCTAGAGAAGTTCGTATCAAAGACAAAAACCCTCACAACCAAAGAACTAGCTTTTGTCAACACCAAGTGTTCGGAGATCAATGATACACTGACTAAGATCAAGACTAACCTGACCAAAGACGGCATCTTAAAGGGCACACCAACGAATTACTTACCAGGCAGGGAATACAGCAACATGCCAGGTTTTGCTTATTTTGTGGAAAGTGGAACAAAAGGGGTATATAACCTGAGACCACCAAATGACACCGCTGTAGATACCGGATCGTATTACAAGCACTTCGATTCAAGCAACGGTTTGTTCTACTATGACAAAAACAGAGATAACGCATTATAAAGGATGATGGAGATGGAAATTAAATCACTGCTAACCAAGCTAGGTGAGATAGAGCAAACGGCAGCTGAACCAGCGGCAGGAACTACAGAGATAAAAGAAGCCTACATCCGTAGCGGAGAGGACGCCATAGAGGTCCTAGCTAATCTGCGCGCCATGGGCAAGAAATACGAAAAGGATCTCACATCAGCTCCTCCTGGTTTCGCTGGCCAAGTGGTCAACGATCTTTGGGATGTGATACTCTGGATCAGAGCAAACATCCGCGAAGATGTCACCACTGAAGCAAAGAAGCCGGATTTCCTCGACATGGACAAGGATGGCGATGAAGAAGAACCTATGAGCAAAGCACTCAAAGACAAGGAAAAGGTAGATGAGGCCATGACGGTCCATGCCGACGGCGCTGAAGCAATAGCGCTGTTGAACATCCTAAAGTTAGCAGGGATGCCGACACCTCAGCATGCCGCTGAAGATCGTGAGATCGAGCTGGCCAACACTCCTAGCGAGCATGTGTTCCCACATGATGCCGCAGTGCCGTCAGGGACAGATCTGCACAAGCAGAAAGGTGCTTATCGCGCTGCCGCTGGAGGTGACAATGCCATGGCCATGGAAGAGTTGAAAAAGATCGAAGGCAAGCTCAAGGGCATGTTTGAATCGATGGTCGCCGCAGGAAAATGATATGGACTTCCGCAAGTATCTCGAAGAAGCAGCACTAACAATCTCGCGACCCAGCGTGGGCGATGAGCTAGACATATCGATAAACGATATCGTGAACATCGAGACAGAAGTGCTAGAGAGCAACGAGTCTGGCATCACCATAGCACTGGACGAGCGTGCATTAGAGATTATAGAAGCCTGCGGTTGCGGGCTAGAAGATGATCTGGACGAAGCCGAGCATGACAAGTCATCCAACGGTCCATATGATCGCGGTGGGGCTGATGCTTACTATGGTCGCAGGCCTAATCCGCACAAGTATGTGCCCAATCCACAGGGTGCCCAAGGCTCGATGATGAAGGTAGAACTGACCGATCCCGCGGAGATAGCAGCTTACAAGCAGGGCTACGCCGATGAGGATGGCCGCAAGGACTATGGCGAATCCGCGGAGCCCGTCAACGAGGACATAATCCAGCATCCGACCCACGGTGCTGTGTATGGCAAGGATGGCAAGGCCAAGCTGTTCATGACACGCGGCGAAGCAGAGATGATAGCAGATGCCATGGCCAAGAAGCACCCGGACAGCAAGGGCATCAGCATCATACAGGGACCATTCACTGGTTATTTCGTGAAGATGCCTGAGAACATGGAAGAAGGCATGTCCAAGGGCGCGATAAAGATCAAGACCAAGATAATGGACATGAGCGATGACGAGCGCAAGGCCTATTTCAAGGGCATGAGCAAAGCTGCCATCGAGCGCAAGCTGCGGTTGAATGGTTTCGGTGACAAGGCACGCAACTATCTGAGGTATCACGATGGGGTCACTGAATCTACATCTGATCTTGGTGATGTGAATGAAGCAGAACCTGTTCCTGGAAAGTATTCAGGGCATTTCTATGATGCTATGATACTTGCGAACGGTGATTACAAGATAGTGAAAGTCAATTCTAAGAAGGACTCCAAGGGACAATCAAATCCGTTGGGGGTAAACGTGGGCGATGTGATTCCAAATGGCAAGGCTACTCAACTACAGTATCAGAATGATGGTGGTATGTTTGATGAGCTTAAAAACGTTGGTGAAACCTTCACCGAGGCGGAATACCAAGGTCGTTCAGTAACGTTAGGCAAGCCCACGCGCGGTGATGTCAAGAAATACAAAGTATATGTGCGTGATCCCAAGAGCGGCAACATCAAGAAGGTCAACTTCGGTGACAAGAACATGGAGATCAAGCGCGACAATCCAGATCGCCGCAAGAACTTCCGTGCTCGCCATAACTGCTCAGACAAGAAGGATCGCACCAAGGCTGGCTATTGGAGCTGCAGACTCTGGAGCACAACACCTGTAAGTAAGATTGTCTGATGCGCAAGTTGTGAGAGATAGATGCGAGCCAAGGAATTCGTAAACGAAGATAAAAACAATCTTCCACCAAATGCCAAGACGGCTATGAATCGCATGGTGGTCATGCCAGACATGGACATGTTCTATGAATACTATCGTTTCATGAACATGACCGCAGGCGAACCAGAAGAGAAGATACCTGCCACTGGTATGCTAAGAGATGTACCAGTATCATTGCCTTACACTGAGGCGGAGATGGTCATGATCAACAATGCCGCCAAGAGGATGGGCAGGAGGGTGATTGACATCTCTAAAAAGGGCAGCGAAGCCAAAGAAACCAACACATCAAGCCCAGTGGCTAGCATAAAGCGTAACAAACACGGTGTCTGATGGACATAGATACCCTACGCACCTTGGCAGGCATAAAAAATGTGGCAAGCATGATACCAGTCGATTTAGGACAAGGTAGCAATATCAGCATCACAGGCAACGAGAAGGCGCAGCTACAGCGGATACACAAGATCGAGCCTGGCACACAAGAATGGTTCCGGTTATGGTTTTCAAAACCTTATCTCACGGGTGAAAAACCAATATAAATGGCAAAAGTTAAATGTCATCAAATTCATGTTTTATGTAGTCTAACAGTTTACGATCAAGATTCCTCATCATTTTCCTATTTCCAAACTGCATATCTCTGATCCAACCTTTGACTGAGCCAACAGGCAAAATAGCTAATTCAGCATCCCCTAATATGGCCCTAGGGTTACGGTTTTTCAAAGACATTATACGATCATCTTTGAAGATAACTCGTAACACATCAGTAAAGCCCAAAAGGGTAACATCTATGCCATTGATATGAATTGATTGGACAAAGATCTGATCTTTGCTATATATTTCACCGTTTTCAAATTGTAACAAATTACATGGATCAAAGTCTATTCCATGGAAACTGAGATGCAGGCTATTATTGTGTGAGATCGTTATTTCATGTATGCCGTGATCTAAAATCCATTCTTGATCAGTTTCTTGGCATCGCATGCGTTTGGGAGGTTTGTTGTTATTAACGATGACCATTTCACAGCGTATCTCTCCTGTCTCATCGATGACTTCATTGAAATCGAAGCTACCTACGTGGCTTTTTATGATTTGGTTATTGTTCTTAAGGAAATGATATGCATGGCTTTGGAACATAGATTCATGTGTGAGTTTATATCCCAAAGAGAGAGCATGGCGCTGGAGCCTGTGTCGTCTTTCGACCCTCTTCCAGAATGATAGATCAGGATTGCTATCACATTTCCATAGCATGCTGTTTGGACCTTCGCGTAAACCTATTTTTTCTTTGCGATCCCATATAGGAGTTCCATCTAGCAGCATGAATCCAAATTGTCCTAAGCCTAGAGACTCTATTGTGCCTTGGTCAGAGAGATGTGATAGTCTCGTCAACAGATCCAGTGTATCGGAGAAATCATCTTCTGTTTCAGTGGGCCAGCTAGGAAAAAATAATAGATTAGCGGTGACACCATTGGCCGCAAAGCCAGCTAGCTCATCAGCTAGATCATCGTTGGTGAATTTCTTCTCCATCTCGAATCTTATCTTGTCAGATCCGCTTTCTATACCTATGGTCATTCCCTCAGCGTTGGTTTCACCCATCAGTTCATGTATATGTCCTAATTTTTTGCCATTACGCCTGATTATATAAGTACCGCTCCAGCTGTAATCGCGGGGTAAATCACCTCGGTTCATGGCTGACAACATTGACCTTATGAGGAGTTCAAAGTTTTTTAGGTTACCATTCACGAGGCTGTCATTGAAGCTGATTTTTTTGATGCCTGTGTCATTATATATTTGGATTATTTGTCTTACGACATCCTGAGGATCTTGCCAGGTGAAAGTAGGCCAGTGGCTAGGGACATCACAAAAACTGCATCTCCTGACACAGCCCCTCGATGTCATCATTGGTAGTTTCTTATCATTGTCCCAGCAGTATTGATCTAGATCATAACAAGTGAAATCTGGCGTGAAGCTCCCCCTAGGTTGATAATGATCGAGATATCGTAAAATCTCGCTTATGCCATCGTTGGTTTGATGTGCCACTATGGTATCTTTGAAATATTCAGCCAGTGAAACTCCGGTATCTCTGTAGAGCCTATTGGCTCCTACCCCTCCTATCACTATTTTGGGATGCATTGTGATCAAAGCTGATATAAAATTATGTGTCAAACTCGAAAAAACATTCAAACCTAACACTTTCGGCGATAGCTGTTGTATGTTATCATTGATCCAAGTTATCATTTGATCGATGATCTCATCATATGTGCCTGATATGAGGTTTTCTATCTTAGAGTTATAGAAATCTGGATCTCGCTTACAGAGATTATAAAGATACATGTTAGCATCTAAGTATCTGGCGGCAAGGCCATAGGCCTTGCATTCTCCTAGCAAATAAGGTCCAGCGGCACCAACCTCATTGATGCTGGTGGGCACAGGTCCTATAAACAAAACGTCGATCATATTGTATTATAATTATATTGTTAAAAAAACCATAAATATCTCATGGACGAGCAATTAACCACAGTCCAAATCTATTATTATATGCCAGATCATGAGGCCTTGCTACAGGAATTTCTCTGGCAGACGATAGATTATCATCCTAGATACCCTAGAATAAACAGTTTCTTAGATCATTGGCGCTGCCAAATAGACGCTAAGATACAAGCTATATACTTGATGAACACTGATTATTGGGGTAGATTCCAGCGCATCAACTACACACAGAGCTATGAGTTATGACTGGGTTGGATGCAGTCTTAGTAAAGAAAGCACATAAGAAGCAGAGCTTCACTGATCAGCAGCTCGCAGAGTTCGTGTCTTGTGCTGATCCAGCGTCGGGCCCTGAATACTTCATGTCTAATCATTTTTTCATACAGCATCCCATAAAGGGCAAGTTGCTTTTCCAACCATTCACATATCAGTTAGAGCTCATACAGACATATCATAAAAACCGTTTTAGCGTCAACATGCTTGGAAGGCAGATGGGCAAGACCACGACCGCTGCTGGTTATTTGCTTTGGTTTGCGATGTTCGTGCCTGACAGCACCATATTGATAGCCGCCCACAAATACACAGGCGCGCAGGAAATCATGCAGAAGATACGCTATGCATATGAATCATGTCCAGATCACATAAGGGGTGGTGTGACCAGCTACAACAAGGGCAGCATAGATTTCGACAATGGCAGCAGGATAGTAAGCGCGACCACCACAGAAACCACGGGACGTGGCATGAGCATATCCTTGCTTTACGCTGATGAGTTGGCCTTCGTGCGTCCTACCATCGCCCGCGAATTTTGGGCTTCGATATCTCCTACACTGGCCACAGGAGGAAAAGCCATAATAACATCAACACCCAACAGCGACGACGATCAGTTCAGCGCGATATGGCGTGCAGCTAACAAGAACATAGATGAGTTTGGAAACACTACCGATGTTGGCGTTAACGGATTCGCGCATTATCTCGCGAAGTGGGACGCGCATCCAGAGAGGGATGGAGGTTGGGCAGTCGAGGAAGAAGGGCGAATCGGACCAGAGCGCTTCCGCCGAGAACACAACTGCGAATTCATCATCTATGATGAGACGCTGATCAACGGCTTGTTCCTGGTCGAGATGGGCGGCGTGGATCCACTGGAACGCCAAGGACAGGTGCGCTGGTATGCCCGTCCCATCAAAGGCATGACATATCTCGTAGCGCTAGATCCCAGCCTAGGCACAGGTGGAGATGATGCTGCCATACAAGTTTTCCAATTACAAGGCATGAAGCAGATAGCCGAATGGATGCACAATAAGACACCTATAATCAAGCAGATATCCATAATGAAAGAGATCAATAGGCATATTGCCCAACTGACTGATGAACCAAATAATCTATATTATACCGTGGAGAATAACACCATCGGTGAAGCCGCGCTGAATGCCATAGCAGAGCTGGGAGAAGAAAGGATCCCAGGCATATTCCTCAGCGAACCTTACAGGACAGGGCAAGCACGGAGATATCGCAAAGGCTTCAACACATCGCATAGCAAGAAAATAGCTGCCTGCGCTAAGCTCAAGCAGTGGATAGAAACACAGAAGATGCATGTGGTCAGCAAACCCCTCATAGCAGAGCTCAAGACATTCGTAGCACATGGTACCAGCTATTCTGCCAAAATGGGAGAAAAAGATGATCTAGTTTCAGCCAGCCTCCTCATAGTCAACATGGCGCAGATACTAAAGAATTTCGACAGCGGCATAGCAGAAAGCCTGAGGGACGATCCCAGCGATATCATAGAGCCTATGCCCTTTATCTTGCTTTAGGCAAGAGCAGCTAAATAGCTGCATGAGACCCATAGAAAAGACATCATCTGATCTGTTCCAGAAGCTCAGAAGCCGCTATAACCCAGTGACCCTCGGCAACGACAAAGCAGAAGCCACGTCAGATCCCGAAGCAGCACGTTTTTTCAATTTCATATATACCGAGCATGGTGAAAGCAAGGGCACGGTGAGCATCTCCCTGGTAGATGGCCGCAGCATGAAAGTTTTCTATGGAGATAAAATGACAGAATCCGTCTTAGACAAGGCAAAATGGTATGGATTCTTGAAAGAACTAAGGAACTTTGCCAAGCGTAACCTGTTGACATTTGATGCCCGTGACATAGCTAAAGGACAGCTGGATAGCAGGGACCTAAGCTGGTTGGGCAATGCCGAAGGAATTTTGGACAAAAAAGACGTGACTGTGATCGAAGGTGCCATGTGGGGCAGCAAGCGCAGGAGCTATCAGACACTGGAATCAGTGAAACTGATAGTGCAACATAATAAAACCGTTGACGAAAACAAGCCAGGCGCGCGCAGCCGCAGCATCAAAGGCATCTATCTTGAGCGCAGCGATGGAGAGCGCTATCACTTTCCATTTAACTATCTAACCGGTGCCAGGGCCATGGCACGCCACATATGCGAAGGTGGCACTCCCTATGATCCTATGGGACAGCATGTCTTAGGCATGATAAGGGAAATGCGGGACCTAAGCAAATTCGCTAGGATGACGAGGACACATGCTTTGGAGGATTCTGCCGCCAACGAAACTAGGCAGAAAGTGATAGAGAGATATCAAGGGCTCAAGAGCAGCTTGAGTGCTTTGGCTGGACAGTCGGCCTACAAGGAATACATAGAACAATTCAAACCAACCAGAGAAGAAGCTGCGCAAGGTAATCTTGACGAGCTCAGGGAACGTTTCACAAGAAAGATATGGGATCAAACTATGGAAGAATTATTACCAGCGGTAAATCGCGCGATTACCATCAGCCAGTTGAATGAAGCACCTGCTACGGTGGAGAAGCAGATAAAGGATCCAAAGAGATTGCTGATCCTCAAGAACGATCCGGCAGCCGATCAGATGCTGCGCAGGGCTAAGTTCACAGATAGCCAAGGATTGATGGGCTTCGTGCTCAGCGACATAGCCACACGTGCAATCGGAGACGACATGGACGCGTTGGCTAATTTTGCAGCTGATGTGGCTGAGAGGATAGGTGATCGTGAGCTTGATCAGAACGACAAGAAGCTGGCCATGTTGCTGGTCAAGCGTTACATTGATGATATCAAGAAGATGATGAGCGATCCTGATTATGCTAATGATATCCGCAAGGATCCTCGGGATGTCTACGGTGCTAAGCGCAAGCGCGCTGGAGGATTCCACGAAGCCGAAGCCTTCGAAGCATGGGCCAACGAGGTAGCAGAAGGATCAGTCACGGAAAAAGATGACAGCATGAGCGCCGTAGCTAATGCTATCATAAGGAGTATAATGTTACAGCATCCAGAACTGATTACCAAACATGGTCCAGATAGGATAATGCAAGCAGCTGATTCAGTGGCTGATTTCATCGGTGACGTTGAAGAGATCGGCAGTAGCGATGTCAGCACTTATGTCAAATACACCATGGATGAGTTAGGTGAGATCACCGCGCAAGAATCGTCGGAGCTAGCAGAACTACAGGCCCTTAGTGGAACCACCCGCGTCGATCCACGTGATCCCAAATCAATGACCAAAGCAGCGCTGGGCAAGTTAGGGATCACCACAGGTGAAGATCCCAAGACAGGCGCTCTGACAGTGAGCAAAAGCGCAAACAAGCAACAGGTCCAAGCAGCGCTCAAAACCATCGCAGCCAAGACCAAAGGCAAAGTCAATCCCACCGTGGTGATGCAGGGCATGGAAAATGATGCTGAGCCAGTCATGGAGAAAGAACTCAAGATCAAAAACGATCAAGATGGCGACGGAGACGAGGATTTCGCAGATATAATGGTGGCTCGTAGGATAAAGAGCGGTGAGCCCAGGAACAAGGCCATCGCTGCTACCAAGGACAAGCCATACAACGAAGCTGATGTCAACGAAGATAAGCTGATGAGCGATAGCCTCAGCTTGCTAAGGACTTTGGCTGGAATCTGATACCAACTTTTAATTTGCTTGCTATATACGCTTAGCATATACTGACACAGTGTATGCGATCAGGCAAACACAGGCATGAACAGGCAAACGAAAGGACAAGCATCATGGCTACATTAGCAGAGATCCGCGCAAGGTTACAGGCGCAAGAGACACGTGGACAGAATAACCAAGGCGGCGGAGACAGGGGCATCTATCCCCACTGGAACATCCCCGAAGGCACCACAGCAAAAGTAAGATTCCTTCCGGACGGTGACGGCACCAACGATTTCTTTTGGGTAGAACGTGCAATGATCAAGCTGCCCTTCGCAGGCGTCAAAGGACAGATGGATTCAAAACCTGTCCAAGTGCAGGTTCCCTGCGTGGAGATGTGGGGTGATACTTGCTCCATCCTCAGTGAGGTGCGTCCTTGGTTCAAGGACAAGAACCTCGAAGACATGGGACGCAAGTATTGGAAGAAGCGCAGCTATGTGTTCCAAGGATTCGTTCGCGAATCTCCCATGAGCGAAGACATCATGCCAGACAATCCAATCAGGCGCTTCATAATCGGCCCCCAGATATTCAACGTGGTCAAAGCCGCGCTGATGGACAGTGAGATCGAAGAATTACCGACCAGCTATGATCGTGGTTTGGATTTCTCTATCACCAAGACAAGCAAAGGTGGCTATGCTGACTACAGCACTAGCAAATGGGCTCGCAAGGAATCAGCGCTGACCAACGTGGAACGTGCTTCTATAGAGTCGCATGGATTGTTCAACCTCAAGGACTTCTTGCCCAAGAAGCCAACAGCCACTGAACTCCAAGTGATCAAGGACATGTTCGAAGCAAGCGTCGATGGCCAAGCATATGATCCAGATCGTTGGGGCCAATACTACAAGCCAGCCGGCCTTCAGGTAGCAGGTGGCGGCCGTGCTGATGTCGATGAGGAAGCGGCACCTGTGGCTCGTCCAGCTCCATCACCTGTGGTCAAGGATGACGTGCCTTTCGAGACAGCGCCATCTGCACCCGAAGCACCCAAGGCATCTGGCAATGCCCGTGCTGAAGACATACTCGCTATGATCCGCGCACGCCAGAAATAATGTTCACAGAGATCGATAAGATCTTATATCCAAATCGCTGCGAGGTTTTGGAAGTTTCCCCGCAGCGATTCGTGTTTCCGATATTCAAGAATGGCAGCAGCAGCTTGATGGCCGAGGCCAGCGAAGGGGGCTGGAAGATCTTATTCAACCAACAGATACTTCGCTGTGATGTTATAGATGTTTTCTTGCGTGATCCTGTTGAAAGGATGGCTTCGGGGGCTGGCAGCTTCTTTGATGACATGTCCCAATGGAGCAATGGGTTAGATTCCAATACCATATTAGCCTTCATGGAGGAATTTCCTTACCTCAATAGGCACTACCTCCCGCAGATACATTGGCTAATATGGTTAGGAAGTTATATGCGGAAAGATGCTATCCTCAGATTACGGAGCGTGGACGAGATATCGACCTTGACACAACATCGCAAAGGTGGTCGCAGATCAGAGCATCCAACAAGACTCGATCATATAGCCAGCATGCCTAAGATACAGCCTTACATGGCACTAGATCGGCACTTGTATTTCCTAAAGGGCAGTGACATGTCATTGCATGAAATTTTATTGGACATGGCTAGGAAACATAAACAAGCATACGATCATGTGTTTGGTCATGCCAAGAAGCTAGCTGATGTATTGCCCTAGATTAGATCATTTCCGCAGGATAATGCCAGATGGTAAGATCGGGGTATGTGGTCACATGACCAATGGCCGCAGTTTCGATGATCTGCAATCATTGGATTCCAGCGATTGGTTGCGGACACTGAGGAGCAATATGTATCTTGATATCTGGCCAGATGAATGCCAGAGATGCCAGAGAGATGAAATAGCAGGTAGGAAGAGCATCCGACAACATTCTTTTGATAGGGATATTATATTGAGACCGCATAGGGAGAACTATCTCATAGTGGGCGGCATCTTAGACAACATTTGTAATGCGGCTTGCCAGTTCTGCGATGAACGCAAGAGCAGCAAGATAGGTCACTTGAAGCATGGTGTTGATTATAAGATAATGGAAAACATGCAGGCATTTCGTAGAATACCAGACGAGCGCATATTAGAATTGGATATCAACGGTGGTGAACCCAGCAACAGTCCTAACTATTCACAGTTACTGGATCAACCACCTAAGAACGTAAAGATCATACGCATCAACACCAATGCCAGCAAGTTCATGCCTAACATCATGCCTTTGTTAGACATGGGGATAAAAGTGATCATTACCATATCATTGGATGGTGTAGGAAAGATATATGAATATGCAAGATGGCCGCTGAAGTGGGACAAGTTTAATAGCGTGGTCAAACAATACAAAGCTGTCGACCACGACCTTTTAGACATCGATTTCTGGACCACCATCAGCGCATACACAGTAGGTGATCTACCTAACATTATGCGTTATGCTGAATCGGTTGGGATATCACTGAGCATGGGGAGATTGACTAGCCCTGAGGTGTTAGATGTCAGATATTCTAATCCACTCACCATCCTCGCCGAGGAGGTCGATGGGGTAGCGATCGACGGAGATAACAGCACAGCCCTTTTGGCCTGGCTGCGCCAGCAGGATTCGATTAGGGGGACGAACTTTGAAGATTGCTATAACTGGACATAGTTCTGGCATAGGACTGGCAATCGCTAGGCAATACGGCTCCCGGGGACATGAGATCATCGGATTGAGCCGCCGCAACGGATATAACATCCGCAGCCTGCACAAGATAGTTGGTCCTATAGCAGATTGTGATTGGTTTATCAACAATGCACAAGCGGGTTTCGCACAGACAGAACTGCTGTTCGCTATCTATGAGCAATGGCAGGATCAATCACACAAGTTCATAATGAACATCAGCACCAAGATGACTCGCAGTCCCCTGTCGACAATACCAGGGCTAGGCTACGATGCATATAGGACGCAGAAGCTAGCATTGGAAGAAGCACACATGCAGCTTGCATTCAAGCAAGGCGGGCCTCGGATGATGTTGGTGAGACCAGGTGAGGTAGCCACAGGCAACGGCATTCCATCAAAGTCAGCAGCTGATGCTGATGCATGGGCTAGCGCGTTGATAAGCATGATAGAACTAGCGGGTGATAAGCTAAACATCGCTGAGATATCATTGGGACCAAACAGGTATGGATCCTAAGCGATATCTCACCAACAAAGCTTTCTGTCCATTGCCTTGGACTGGTTTCTACGTGGAACCAACCGGCAAGGTCAAGAACTGCGTTGTGGCCACGGATAAGCTAGGCGATGTGTCTGATTCACACATCCAAGACATCATGCGAGCCCCTACCAACATCTATGTCCAAGAATCTATGCTAGATGGTAAAAAACATAAATCTTGCGGTGCTTGCCATGGTTTAGAAGATGGAAAGAACAGCTTTGACAAAATAAGCAGCAGGCTATATTATCTCAAGGCCCTGCGTAATGTTCCCATGGATACCTACGAACAGGGCAACTTTGATCTAAGGCATGTGGATGTAAGATGGCAAAACACCTGCAACTTCGCCTGCGTCTATTGTGGACCGGCTTGGAGCAGCAAGTGGGAACAAGAGATCGGAGCCCGCGTCCCTAGGCCCAGCAAACCAAGGAAACAACAGCTAAAAGACTATATATTCGATCACGCTGCCAAATTAGAAAATGTCTATCTAGCCGGCGGTGAGCCATTGCTCATGACCGAAAACGAGGAATTCTTGGAGCATCTCCTCGCTGTAAATCCACAAGCAAGCCTTAGGGTCAATACCAATCTCAGCAAGACTTGCACCAAGGTGTTCGATCTCTTGTTGCGATTCAAACAAGTGCATTGGACCGTCAGCGCAGAAGCTATGGGAGATAGGTTCGAATACATCCGCTGGGGAGGAAGATGGACTGATTTCTGCGATAACCTATCCATCATAAACAATACCGGTCACAAGATAAGTTTCAACATGCTTTGGTTCCTGCTTAACAGCAATCACATCTTCGACACCGTAGATCATTTCCTTGCTAGTGGTTATCAAGAGAATAGTTTCGTCCTTGGACCGATCCTGGGTCCGCGCCACCTTGATATTAGGAATCTGCCTAAGGATGCATTACAATCACTTGAAGAAGAATTGATAAAACGTATCAATAAGAAACCTGGTTATCTGCTCGAAGATGGATATGAGATCTTGTTGCAACATCTGAGGACACCTTTTACTGCTGATTTTGATAGGAGCATGGCTGAGATAGCAAAATTGGACATCCGCAGGAACATAGACAGCAAGAAGATATTTGATGAACTTTATGGAGGAAAGCACAGACATGGCAAAACCATTTGACTTATCCAAGTTCCGCAAGGACTTGACCAAGAGCATCGACGGGCTCAGCATCGGATTCAATGATCCCACTGACTGGATATCAACCGGCAACTACACGCTGAACTATCTCATCAGCGGTGATTTCAATCGTGGAATACCTATGGGCAAAGTCACGGTGTTCGCTGGCGAATCAGGTGCGGGCAAGAGCTACATCTGTTCAGGTAACATCGTTAGGCATGCCCAGCAGCAGGGCATTTTCGTGATCCTGATCGACAGCGAGAACGCGCTAGATGAGGATTGGCTCAAAGCACTTGGTGTGGAAACTGATGAGAGCAAGCTACTAAAGCTGAACATGTCAATGATCGATGATGTGGCTAAGATGATCTCGACATTCATGAAGGACTACAAGGCATTATCCTCAGAAGATCGTCCTAAAGTATTGTTCGTGTTGGACAGCCTTGGTATGTTGCTCACCCCCACTGATGTCAATCAATTTGAAGCAGGTGACATGAAAGGCGACATGGGGAGAAAACCTAAAGCATTGACCGCATTGGTGCGAAACTGCGTTAACATGTTTGGAAGCATGAACGTTGGATTGGTCGCCACTAATCATACTTATGCTAGCCAAGACATGTTCGATCCTGATGATAAGATCTCAGGTGGTCAAGGTTTCATCTATGCCTCATCGATCGTTGTAGCTATGCGCAAGCTCAAGCTCAAAGAAGACGAGGATGGCAACAAGATCTCAGAAGTGCGTGGAATCCGCGCTGCCTGCAAGGTCATGAAGACTCGTTATGCCAAGCCTTTTGAATCCGTGCAGGTAAAGATTCCTTATGAGACGGGGATGGATCCTACTTCAGGCCTGCTTGATCTCTTTGAAGCCAAAGGCGTGATCAAGAAAGACGGCAACAAATTGTCCTACACGTCTAAAAAAACGGGTGAGATCATCAAGGAATTCCGCAAGCAATGGACTGAAGATCGTCTAAGGATCGTAATGGATGAATGGGATGAAGCCAGCACCCTCGAGATAGCAGTAAAGGCAATAGAAAATGATGATGAGGAATAAGTATCGGGAAAAAAAGGAAGTGTACGCGATGCCTATCCATATTTTCTGGCAGGTACTATGCGAGTATATCAGCGCTAAAGATCAAGAGTCAGCCGCTCATCACCTGGTTAATGAGTTGATCGATGCTGGTGCTGAAGAGGATGATCTCTGGGAGATGTGCAAGGGAAATCCGTTGCTACGAAGGGTCGTAGGTGAATTCCTAAATAGTGTCGGAGATGAAGATGAAACCGAAGATGATGAGTGATGTATGAATTGGTATTCGAGGATAACCGCCAATCTAGGCGTCATACCTGATTTCATAGAACATTACGAGCGAGAGCTCGATGCTGCCAGGGAGGATGTGCGCATCCGCGGCAAGATAGAAAAGAACCTGGCAGATCTCCCTGGTGTAACTGAACATAGATTCAATCAACTGCAAGAGATAGAAGCGGTGCTTAACTATCTCAACATCCAGCTCAACAAGATCCGCAGGAAGCATTTCCAGAAATATCTGGAAGGGTACAACAGGGCGCTGAGCTCGCGCGAAGCTGAGAAATACGTGGATGGCGAGGAAGAAGTCGTAGACTTTGAGACCATCATCAATGATGTGGCTTTGGTGCGCAACAAGTGGTTGGGCATCATGAAAGCTTTGGAGAGCAAGAACTTCCAGCTAGGTCACATAACAAGGTTGCGTGTCGCAGGCATGGAGGACATCAGCTTGTGACGCCTGATAGCCAAGAGATACTCAACCATCTCCAGCAGTATGAGGAATTCATGGATCAGCTAGAGATCATAGCTGACATGGGCGCTGGCACGGGAGAACATAGCCATTGGTGGGCCACGAGGATCAAAAGTGATCAAACTCCTCGAAAATACACTGTTATGGCGATAGATGATAAGATCCAGATGGAAAACAGATTTAGAGCTAACAATATCAGGCAAATACGAAAGGATTTCACCAACACTGGCGTGCAGAAGAATAAAATTGATCTAATATGGTGCTATGATACTTTCCAGTATGCTGTCAATCCATTTGATACACTGCGGCATTGGTGGGACATAATGCAAGAAGATGCAATGTTGATCATGGCCATACCACAGACGTCGTTTATCGATGACCTTGCTAGGTGGCAGGTATATCAACCAGCCTGCTGTTTTTATTCATGGAATATGGTCAACCTCATCTATGCTTTGGCAGTCAGTGGTTTCGATTGCAGGGAAGGATTCCTGAGGCAGCGCAAGCATGATCCTATGCTGTGGGCGGCGATATATAAGAGCAAGCACAAGCCAATGGATCTAGCCAAGACCAGCTGGTATGATCTCATGGAGAAGAAACTGTTGCCTACCACAGCTGATGATTGCGTGATGAAGATAGGATTCCTTAGGCAAGAATTCTTGACGGTGGAATGGTTAGACAGGCAGAGGTATAATCTAGCTATAGAGATGATGCCATGATTAGATGGATAAGATCGTTGATATATAGGATCCTGCTAGAACTAAGATATAGGAAAAGATTAAAGGCACTGCGCAAACGTGATCCGTTCACCTATGATTGATCATTACGTTGGGATCAGCCAGGGATTCCATGATGCTGGAATCGCGGTTGTAAACAGTGATGGGTCCATCCCGTTCGCTGCACACAGCGAAAGATACAGCAGGAAAAAGAATGATCCTTGTCTTGATCCATTGCTGTTAGATCAACTTAAGATAACAGCCAGTGGCAGGATCAGTGTAGAATACTATGAACGGCAATGGTTGACCAACATACGCAGGCTGCTGCATGGACAAGCTAAGGGCAGCACGGCTCCTATGAGATATATGCTCAAAGAAGCACTATTACCCACCAAATTACGCAGTTGGGCACATCATCTAAGCCATGCTGCAGCGGCATTCCAAACCAGTCCGTTCGACAGGTCAGCAGTGGTCATTGTGGATGCGGTTGGCGAATTTGATACAGCCTCTATATGGATTGCTAGATATCAAAACGGTAAGGCCAAATATGATAAGCTTTGGAGCCGGAAATATCCACATAGCTTGGGCCTTTTCTATACCGCTATGACAAAGCGCGTGGGCCTGCTTCCAATGGAAGATGAATATGTGCTCATGGGCATGAGCGCTTATGGTAGGTCTATGCATCTGAAGCGCTCGATGCAAGATAATTTCTTCATGGACGTTGATCGGCTCTTGATGAAAGATAACCTGCATCTGGGCGTAGATGGGTGGAGTCCATTTAGCAGTGCCGAAGACATAGCGGCCGCGGCCCAAAGCATCACCGAGGACGTGCTGCTCATGTTGCATAATAAGGCGAAGGAGATCACCAGGTCAGAAAACGTGTGTTATGGAGGCGGTGTCGCTCTCAACTGCAAGTTCAATACATTGCTTAGCGCGATATGGCGCAATGTTTGGATCTGTCCTAATCCTGGTGATTGTGGTAGTGCTTTAGGCGCAGCAGCATTAGGTTTTGGCCGGAAGCTGATATGGCGAAACGCATTCCTCGGTCATAAGATTCCAGGCCATCTGGATGTTGGCGCAGTCGTAGATGAATTACTGACAAAAAAGATAGTAGGCGTGGCTAACGGTCGCGCGGAATGGGGACCACGGGCACTGGGCAATCGCAGCCTGTTAGCTGATCCTTATGAGCCAAACATAAAGGATCGCCTCAATGAGATCAAACAAAGGCAGAAATATCGTCCGTTCGCACCTGCCATACTCAGCGAGCATGCCGAAGATTGGTTCAAATTAGATAGATTGGATTATGGTTACATGCAGTATGCGGTGCAAGCCAAAGCATCCACGCGTAAAAATCCAGCTTGCCATGTAGATGGCACGGCTAGGGTCCAGGTAGTCAAACCGGATGGCTCAAATATGCGCAGGATATTGGAAGCATGGTATGCTAGGACAGGACATCCCATGCTGATCAACACCAGCTTAAACATACGTGGTCAGCCCATGGTCAATAATCGAGAAGACGCTGGATTGTTCCAAGACAGA
>Ga0194115_10001122_pt1 | contig 35505 bp, 35 predicted proteins | sample TA2MahsurfametaG_3_FD_148656 | JGI IMG/M metagenome (GOLD analysis project Ga0194115, IMG submission 148656) | Freshwater microbial communities from Lake Tanganyika, Tanzania - TA2015002 Mahale S4 surface | ecosystem: Environmental > Aquatic > Freshwater > Lake | place: Tanzania: Lake... | reverse complement strand
TGTGCTGACCCTGCTGCTTCTGAACCACAGCCGCCTGGCCCTGGATGTATCGGCCTCGCGCCAACAGGTGGCCGATGGTGATTTTGATTTCCTGCGCTTGCCGGCGGTGTGGATGTGCTTTCTCTTCTTTTTCCTGTTCGCCACCGTGCTCGGCGTGGTCCAGGCCTTCGCGCCTGAGGCGAGCCGGCAGTTGCACGACATCGAGCTGTCCGGTGTGGCGCTGTGCCTGACGGTCTACATGGTTGGCAGTGCCCTGGGTATGGTGGGTGGGGGTTTTCTGGTGCAGGATCCCAGCCGATGCGACAAAGTGGTGGCGGCGGCCTTCATGGTTGCAGCCACCCTGGCCTTGGTACTGACCTTGAGCCCTTTGCCTACCTGGATGGTGCCGGTGCTTTTTGGCTTGATGGGCTTGACCTCGGGTACGGCTGGCCCGTCGCGCGATTTGTTGGTCAAGCAGTCGACCCCGGCAAATGCATCGGGCCGTGTCTATGGGGTGGTGTACGGCGGTCTGGATGTGGGGCAAGCCATCACGCCGCTGATTTTTGGCTTGCTGATGGACCACGGTCAGTTCCGGGGGGTACTGATAGGACTGGCCCTTGTGCAGTGCAGCCTGATTTTCAGCGCTTATTGGCTGCGCTCGGTGCGCCGGCTTTGACGCCGGCCAATTGGGCGCGGGCACAATGGCAGCATGACTTCAATGATCGCTGGGCATCTGCTGGTCGATTGCCTCCTGGCCCAGGGGGTAACGCATTGTTTTGGCGTACCGGGCGAGAGCTATCTGGCCGTGCTTGATGGTCTGCATGCGCGCAGAGACCGCATCCGTTTTGTAACCTGCCGGCAAGAGGGGGGTGCGGCCTTCATGGCCGAGGCGCATGGCAAGCTCACTGGGCGGCCGGGTGTGTGCATGGTGACCCGTGGGCCGGGTGCGACCAATGCATCGATCGCCGTACACACTGCTTTTCAAGATTCCACACCCATGGTGCTGCTGGTGGGCGATGTCGCCAGTGACTGCCGTGACCGGGAAGCCTTCCAGGAGCTCGACTACTCGAGTTTCTTTGGCCCCAGTACCAAGGCAATGGCCAAGCGGGTCGAGCGCATCGACGACGCCGACCGTATCCCTGAATACATCGCCCGAGCCTTTGCCACCGCCCTTAATGGTCGGCCGGGACCGGTGGTGCTGGTCCTGCCCGAAGACATGCTCATGGCCCAGACTCAGTCGCAGCCGCTTGCGCGGGTGGAGCCGGTGCAGGCCTGGAGCGATCCGGGCAGTCTGCGCACGCTGCGCGCCCTGCTGCTGGAGAGCCAGCGCCCGCTGGTGATCGCCGGTGGCAGCGGCTGGACCCCTCAAGCGGCGCAGGCGCTGGAGCGTTTTGCCGAGAACTGGCAACTGCCGGTGGCGAACGCCTTTCGTTTTCAGGACATCTTCGACAACCACCATCGGCTCTACGCTGGTGATGTGGGCATCGGCATCAATCCTCGTTTGGCCCAGCGGGTACGCCAGAGCGATTTGCTCATCGTCATCGGCGCTCGCTTGGGCGAGATGACCACGGGCAGCTACACCTTGCTCAAGCCGCCCAAGCTGACACAAAAGCTGGTGCACATCCATGCCGGGGCTGAGGAGCTCAACCGCGTGTACCAAGCCGACTTGGCCATCAATTCGACCCTGAACGCGGCGGCACGCTCGTTGGAGGTGCTCACGGCGCCCAAAGACCTGCCCTGGGAGAACTGGGCCCGCGATGCGAATGCCGATTACCTGGCCAACCTGCAACCGCCACCCGCAGGCACCTGGCCCGGGACCATCGATATGCCCGCCCTTGTTGCCGTGCTGCAAAAGCACCTGCCGAGCGATGCGGTACTGACCAACGGGGCGGGTAATTTCGCCAGTTGGGTGCACCGTTTCTTCAAGCACCGGGGCCTGGCCCAGGGCCACAAGACGCAGTTGGCCCCAACGGTTGGTGCCATGGGCTACGGCGTGCCCGCCGGTATTGCCGCTTCCATTACCACCGGCCGTGTGGCGCTGACCATGGCGGGCGATGGCGACTTTCTGATGAACGGGCAGGAGTTGGCCACGGCGGTACAGCATGGGGGAAAGAGCATCATCGTGCTGCTCAACAACGGCATGTATGGCACGATTCGCATGCATCAGGAGCGTGAGTTTCCGCAGCACGCCAGCGGATCGGAGCTGCGCAACCCTGACTTTGTTGCACTGGCGCAAGCCTACGGGTACGCGGCCACGCGCATTACTCGCACCGAAGAGTTCGAGCCGGCCCTGCTGGGAGCCCTGGCGGCCGACCGTGGCACGCTGATCGAGGTGCTGCTCGACCCCGAGGTCATCACCACCACGGGGAACGCTGTCGGCGATCACCGAGCAGGCGCTCAAGTCGCCGCCAGGCTAGCGTGGGATGTTCAGCCTTGCCGGCCTCGTGGTCGGCGGGGCCCAAGAAAAAAGGCCGGTGTTGCCACCGGCCTTCGCAGTCAGCGCGCAGCTGATTACTTGACGTGCTTGCCAATCAGGCCGGCCATCTCGAACATCGAGACTTGCGACTTGCCAAACACAGCCTTGAGCTTGTCGTCGGCGTTGACCATGCGCTTGTTGGCCTTGTCCTGCAGACCCTTGGACTTGATGTAAGTCCACATCTTGCTGACGATCTCGGTGCGCGGCAGCGGCTTGTCGCCTACCACGGCGGCCAAAGCGGCGCTGGGCGTCAGCGGCTTCATGAAAGCAGCGTTGGGTGTGCGCTTCCTTGCGGGGGCTTTTTTGGCAGCGGGCTTCTTGGCGGCGGGCTTCTTTGCAGCCGCCTTTTTTGCGGGCGCCTTCTTAGCAGCAGGCTTCTTGGCGGGTGCCTTCTTCGCAGCAGGCTTCTTTGCAGCGGCCTTCTTGGCCGGTGCCTTCTTCGCGGCGGCCTTTTTGGCCGGGGCTTTCTTTGCCGAAGCTTTTTTCGCAGTTGCCATGATCAATTGTTCCTTCTAGAAGTTGAGAAATCACCTCGCAGGAGCGCGCGCTCTCTCGAGGCTCTGCGGATGCTACTGGAGAAAAACATGTTTTCAAAGGGAAAAACGCATTTTTTCAGGCCTTTTTGTTGCGGAATTACCCCGAAAAACCAGACTTTCTCCTCTGGCAGACCATATTCCCCGGCTTGAAAGCGCGGTGGGGTCGTGCCGTGGAGCCCCCAGGCACGCGATTTTCAGAGGGAGGAGAGGCCCTTCCACAGCATGTACGCGGCCAGGCCGTAAAGCACCAAGGCAAAGATGCGCTTGAGCTGCTTGACGGGCAACCGGTGTGCCAGTCGGGCTCCTACGGGTGCCATGAGCACGCTGCAGCTGGCGATGATGCCCAGTGCGGGCAGCCAGATAAAGCCGAAGGAGCCCGGTGGCAACTCCCCGGAGGCGCTCAGCCCGCTGTAGGCATAGCCGGCGGCATTGGCCGCGGCGATTGGAAAACCCAGTGCGGCCGAAGTGGCCACCGCGTTATGCATGGCCACATTGCACCAAGCCATGAGGGGCACGCTGATGAAACCTCCACCCGCACCTACCAGGCCTGAGAGCAGCCCGATCAGGCCGCCGGCGATCCACTGCCCGGCGCCCCCTGGCATTTGACGGCTGCCCTTGGGCTTGCGGTCGAGGAACATCTGGGTCGCAGAAAAGCCAACGAAGAGGCCGAAGAAGATGGCTAGGTAGTGGCCCTTGAGCAGGCTAAAGAGGCCGACGCTGCTGATCAGACTACCCAGCAGGATGCCCGGCGTCAGTCCGCGCACCAGGTCCCAACGCACAGCGCCGCGCTTGTGATGGGCGCGCACGCTGGAAATCGAGCTAAAGACGATGGTGGCCATCGAGGTGGCGATGGCCATCTTGACGGCCAGGTCGGCCCCAGCGCCGCGCGTGCTCATGATCAGGGTCAGGAAAGGCACCATCACCATGCCCCCTCCGATACCCAGCAAGCCTGCAAGAAAGCCGGACATTAAGCCCAGGCCCACCAGTTCGAGAATCAGGATCGGATCAAGCGCCATGGAATGGGGACGGCCCGTTGGGGCTGCATGCACGAGGGTGGGGGGGCACTGCCGCGGCGTGATGGCTGGCCATGGATACAGCCCCAAAGAAGGTGTCTGCGGTAACCACCGGGCCGGCATCCTGAACCGGGGGTTCAGGTGGGCGAGGGCAGGCTGGCGTTGGGTTCATCTGACGCGAGACGATCACGCTCACCAGCCGATGTACCAAGCCCGAGCTCAAAGAGCATTGGTTCAAGGAATTATAAAACCCGGCGCGAGCCGCAGACTGCCTTATTCTAGGCCCTCGCGACGGCCTTGGAGTCGGCCACCCGACGGAGGGTTCCTTAGAGCAGCTGGCCGTCGTCACCGAGGGCCTTGTCAAGCCGCGCCATCAGTGCCGTCACTTGCTGCGAGTTGGGTTCGGTCGTGCCAACGCTTGGAGCGGGAGCGGAACCACGGTCGCTCAATTCGAAGGCCAGATTGAGCGCGGCCAGCACAGCGATGCGGTCGCGGGCCTTGAGCTTTCCCGCATCGCGAATCTTGCACATGGCCGCGTCGACTTTGCTCACCGCATCGCGCAGGCGGTCCTCGCCGCCTTCGGGGCAACCGAGTAGATAGCTCTGTCCCATGATTTGCACTTCGAGCTGTTTCATCAGGATGCGGGGCCGTGAGTGCCGTCAGAGGGAGTGGCCGGCAGTCGCTCGAGCAGGGCATCGACTCGTGCCCGAGCCGCGCTCAGGCGGGATCTGAGCGAATCGCGCTCCTGGCTCAAGGTGCGCACCTGCTCCGAAAGCAGGAGGTTGGTTCGCTGCAATTCCTCGTAGCGTAGCAGCAGGCGGTCGACACGATCGGCCAGCTGGTCCAGGGAGGGAGGCTTTGCCATGACAGTCAGATTGTAGGGTTTCAGGCCGGTCGCTGCGTAGAATGCGGATCGTTGGTGCTCGCGGTGTGGTTCGCATACCGCAGTTCAACGGGAAGCAGGACGGCGGACGAGTCAGAGCGGCGAAAGCCGCGCGGCACTCCAGGCCCAACCTGCGCTGCCCCCGCAACGGTAAGACGAACGGGTCGATGGCAGGGCCTGGAGCCCCAGACTTCGAACCCCGCTGCGCTGAAGCAGCCACTGAGTGCCTTGAACAAGCGCTTGGGAAGGCCAGCGTAGTTGCTTTGTCAGCCCGGATACCGGCCAACACGGTGAAGGCGCGCCCGCTTCGGCGCGACTTTGTAACGCTCATGCACTGGCGGGGAGGCCGGTGAGAGCTTTCAGTCTGGAAAGGTTCAACATGAACTCACATCTGCCTAGGGCGCGCCGTATCGCCTTGAGTCTATTTTTTGCTGCGTTTTTATCTTGTGTTCACGCAGAGCCCGCGCCTTTGGATGAGGTGGTGATCACGGCGACCAGGGTACCTGCGTCTGTTTCCGCGTTGAGCGCATCGGTGGAGGTACTCACCCGCGAGGATATTGAGCGGTCGCAAGCGGCCTCGCTGGCCGATGTCTTGCGGGGGGTGGCTGGCTTTGAGTCGGCCCGCAATGGCGGGCCGGGCACCACGACCTCTTTCTTCCTGCGCGGTCACAACAGCATTAACCTGGTGCTGATGATCGATGGCGTGCGGGCGCCGGTGGATGGATTCGGGAACCCTTTGGTAGCGGATATTGCACTGGCCCATGTCGAGCGGATCGAAATTTTGCGTGGCGATGCCAGCGCGCTTTATGGTGGCGCGGCCAACGGCGGCGTGATTCACATCATCACGCGTAAGGGGGCTGGGCAGTACGCCATGCTCGGTGTGGGCGGCCAGGGTCGGCGTTCCTCGCAGGCGGCGCTAACTCAGTCGTTGGGTGGCACTGAGGTGGCCATCCGACTGGGGCGGGAGCAATCGGGGCGCCTGTCGGCCATGAATGTGGCGCAAAAGCCTGCGGCTAATCCCGATCAGGACCGCTCAACGATCGATAACATGACGCTCCATTTGGTGCATCAGCTTGATACGAATCACAAGTTTCGACTGTCTGTGTCGCAGGTGATTGCTGATATTGAGTACGACGATGATGACTTCGGCAGTGGTAATACGCACGACACGCACGACTTGAAGCGTAAGACCGCGGGGGCGGCGCTGGTGCTCACCTCCAGGCTTAGCCCCCGGTGGCGCAGCGAGATAGCGCTGAGCCAGAGCCGGCAGACCCAAGAGGACCGCAAAAACGGGGCGCTCAAAACTTCGGCCTATGCCTTTGGGCGGGCCTCCAGCGATCAACTGGGATTGCGCTGGGTCAATCAGCTGGCGGTCACAGACCGATCAATCCTGTTGCTGGGGCTGGAGGTCACCGAAGAAAAATTTCACTCGGATGCCACGTCCAGTGGCTTTCGCTTAAAAAAGGACGACGGGGCTCTGCTCGCGGGCTTAAGCCATGAGCAAGGGGACTGGGCCTTGCAGGTCAACCTGCGGCGCGATTGGCTCGCAACTCAAGATCAGAATACCAGTCGTCAGGGGAGTGAAGAACGCAACTCGGCCTTGTTGGGGGTGTCCTATCGCCTCAGCCCGGTCTGGAAGATGCTGGCGCAGGTCTCAAGCGGCTTTCGTGCCGCCAGCGTCGGAGAGCAGACCTATGCCTCGGGACCTTTACGTGCTGAGTCTTTCGACCACAGGGAACTCGCGCTAGCCTACAAGCAGTCGGCGCATCAGCTGCGGCTTGGCTATTTCTGGGTTGACATGAAAGACCTCATTGCTTACGACCGCAGCTCCAACCTGACCAATCTGCAGGCTCGCAATCGAGGCCTGGAACTCTCGGGGCGCAGCCGTTGGGGATCGACCGACATCCGGCTGGGCCTGACGGTTCAAGACCCTGAAAACCTGGAAACTGGAAAGGCTCTGTTGCGCCGGTCCAAGCGCCAAGCCAGCCTAAAGTTTCTGCAGCCCCTGGGGGGGGGTACTGAGTGGAGCGCAGCCCTGAACTATCACGGCCAGCGCAAAGACTTCGGCGAGCGACTCTTGGGCTCCTACGGCTTGCTGGACATTGGGGCCTCTTATGCGCTAGGTCCGAAAGCTAGGCTGAGAGTAAGCTTGGACAATGTTACTGACAGGATATATCAGACGGCTTATGGCTATAACGCCCCCCGACGCGGAGTGTTCGCGGCTATGAACCTGCAGGCTCCTTGATGGTCCCCGAGCGCATCGTCTGTCTGACCGAAGAGCCCACCGAGTGGCTCTATCTGCTTGGACAGGCGCATCGCATCGTCGGGATTTCCGGCTACACCGTGCGGCCGCCCCAGGCGCGCCAGGAAAAGCCGCGGGTCAGTGCATTTTTGAGCGCCAAGATCGACAAAATCCTGGCGCTCAGGCCGGACTGCGTGCTTGGTTTTTCTGACTTGCAGGCCGACATTGCCGCGCAGCTCATTCGCGCAGGGGTGCCGGTGCACATCTTCAACCAGCGCAGCGTGGAGGAGATCTTCTCCGTGCTCTATCAGCTTGCCGCGCTGGTGGGGCAGGCCGATCAGGGCCTGGAGCGCCTGGCGCAAATGCGCGCCGATCTGCAAGGCATCAAGCAGCGTGGTCAAGCCCTCAAGCGTCGGCCGCGCGTCTACTTTGAAGAATGGGACGATCCGCCAATCAGCGCCATCTGTTGGGTCTCGGAGCTGATCAGCATTGCCGGCGGCGAGGACATTTTTCCCGAGCTCGCGCTCGCTCCCATGGGAAAGGACCGCATCATCGCAGACCACCGCCTCATCGTGGAGGGCTCGCCGGACATCATCATCGGCTCATGGTGCGGAAAAAAATTTCGGCCCGAGAAAGTGGCCGATCGACCCGGCTGGCAGGCGGTGCCCGCAGTACGCACGGGGCAGCTGTTTGAGATCAAGTCGGCCGACATTTTGCAGCCGGGACCGGCTGCGCTGACCGACGGCCTGTCCCAGTTGCACCGGATCATGCTTCAGTGGGAGCAACGGTATGCCTAGGGGACTCGGGCGGTTCTGGGCGTGCCTGATGGCGGCCTGTGTACTGACTCCGGCTGTGGCCTGGGGACAGGCTATCGCAGTGCGCGATGATCTGCAGCAGGAGCTGCGCTTGTCGCAACCGCCCCGGCGGGTGGTCAGCTTGCTGCCCGCTCTCACCGAGTCGGTGTGTGCCCTGGGGCAGTGCAAGCGCCTGGTGGGCGTGGATCGCTATTCCAATTGGCCTGCTTCCATACAGTCTCTGCCCCGCATGGGCGGCGGTCTCGATGTCAACCTCGAGGCTGTGGTGGCCCAGCGGCCTGACCTGGTGCTTATGGCCGTCTCCAGTCCGGGACAGCAGCGCCTGCGTGCGCTGGGCGTGCCTGTTCTGGCCCTGGAGCCGCGCACCCATGAAGATGTGCGGCGAAATCTGCTGACTCTGGCCCGCGTCTTCGGTCTGCCGCAGCGGCAGGCGCATGCGGTCTGGAGCCAGGTGGACGCCGCGGTGGCGGCCGCGGCCCAAAGCCTGCCTCAGTCTCTGCGCGGACAGAAGCTTTATGTGGAGGTGGGCAGCGGTCCGTACGGGGCCAGCGAGTCGTCCTTCATCGGCCAAACGCTCAGCCGCCTGGGACAAGTCAACATCCTGTCGGCTGCCCTCGGGCCTTTTCCGCAGATTCAGGGTGAATTTGTGGTTCGATCCCAGCCCGATGTGATCGTCGTCAGCCGTGAGGGCCGGGATGATCTGGTCGGACGACCTGGCTGGTCGCAGTTGCGTGCCGTGCAGCAGGGCCGGATCTGTGCACTTGCCCCTGCACAGGTGGACATCCTGATGCGGCCCGGACCTCGTCTGGCCGAAGCCGCGCACCTCTTGGCAGCCTGCCTGCTGCAGTCTGGGGGGGCGCGATGAGGTCGCTGCGGACATGGCGCCCCGCAGGCCTGGCGGTCCTAATGATGATCGTGGCGGTCTCGGGCCTGGCTCTGGGGGCAGCGGCAGGCAGCACCGGCTGGCAAGCGCCGTGGCTGGCCTGGAAAGAGCCGCAGGCCTGGCAGATTGTTTCCGAGATCCGCATGCCGCGTTCCCTGGGGGCGTGGCTGGCGGGCGCGCTGCTGGGCCTGGCCGGTGCCTTGGCCCAGGGCGTTTTTAGAAATCCTTTGGCCGATCCTTTTTTGCTGGGCAGTGCCTCCGGCGCCTCGCTCGGTGTCTGCCTCTATCTGTCCATGTGGCTGGGTAGCGGCGCCTGGACCCTGTCCTGGCTGGCCCAGCTGGGTCTGACTGGCGCTGCCTTCGTGGGCGCAGGGATGGCGGTTATGATCACTACGCTGCTATCGCGGGGCGTACAGCACACCCTCAGGCTCTTGTTGGCCGGCGTGATCGTGGGCGTGACCCTAGGGGCCTTGAGTTCCTGGTTCAGTCTGCTTCGGCCCGAGGTGCTTCGTATCATGCAGAGCTTCATGCTTGGCAGCACCGGTTTGCTGAGCTGGCCTGCTTGTGCCCTGATGGCCCTGGCCCTGTTGCTTTGCATCGCCTTGGCCTGGCCCTTGGGACGCGTGCTCGATGCCTTGACGCTTGGTGAGAACACGGCGCGCAGCTTGGGCATGCCAGTGGCCTCAGCGCGTATCGCCCTGGTGCTAACCCTGGCGCTGGCCACCGGGGCAGCGGTGGCCCAGGTGGGTTTGGTGGCCTTCGTGGGGCTGGCCGCGCCGCACTGGGTGCGGGCCTGGGCGCCTCTGCCGTATCGCTGGCTAATTCCGTTGGCTGCCTGCATGGGGGGCAATCTGCTTTTGGCGGCGGACCTTTTGGCACGCACGCTGATGCACCCACAGGATCTGCCCGTGGGCTTGCTCACCGCGGTGTTGGGTGGCGCCTATCTGTTGCTGCGCATGTCACGTCTGCAGGGCCAGGGGACTCCAGTATGAGCCTGATGAGCGCGGCCTTCGAGGCCCAAGGCCTGAGCGTCAATCTTGGCGGGCGATCGGTGCTCAAGGGCATCGATCTGCGGATCGCGCAGGGCCGCTGGACCTGCGTCGTCGGGCCCAACGGGGCGGGGAAGTCCACGCTCCTGCGGGCACTGGCTGGCCTGCTGCCGCATCAGGGCCAGGTGCTCTGGCAAGGGGCGCGGCCTGCTGAGCTGACGCGACGGGATCGGGCGCGGCGGTTGTCTTGGCTGGGCCAGAGCGAGCCGGTCGCCGAGGACCTCTGCGTACTCGATGTGGTTCTGCTCGGGCGCCTGCCGCACCAAGACTGGCTGGCTGCACCCGGCGCTCGAGACCGGCAGGCGGTGGAGTCGGCCTTGCGCGCTGTGCATGCCTGGGACTGGCGTGATCGCCTGCTCGGGCAGCTCTCCGGTGGCGAGCGCCAGCGGGTGCTGCTGGCTCGTGCCTTGGCCGTGGACGCGCCGCTGATGCTGATGGACGAGCCGCTTGCGCACCTGGATCCACCGCATCAGGCCGATTGGCTGGAACGGGTGCAATGTCTCAAGGCCAAGGGCGTGACCCTCCTGAGCGTGCTGCATGAAATCGGCGTGGCCCTGCACGCTGACGATGTGGTGGTGATGCAAGCCGGTTGTGTGATGCACCAGGGCCCCTGCGGCGATGCCTTCAGCCACCGGGCCATTGAGGCGGTGTTCGATCAGCGCCTGGCCATACACGCCGTCGGCTCCCAGTGGGCGGCGTTGCCGGTGAGCACCCCGGATGGCGTTTGAGTTTCCAGGAGAAAAGTCCACATGCAGTCCTCTTACCCGCTTGTTCCTGCGCTGGAGCAAGATGCGCTGGCTGTGTGTCTGCAGCGCAAGCTCGATGGCAAGACTAAGCCTCAGGGGTCGCTCGGCCAGATCGAGCGTCTGGCCTTGCGCATCGGTCTGATACTGGGCAGCCAAGCCCCTGAGCTCGAGCGCCCGCAGTTACTGGTGTGTGCCGCCGATCATGGTTTGGCCATTCATGGCATTTCGGCCTATCCCGGCGATGTGACCTGGCAGATGGTCGAGAATTTCTTGGCCGGCGGCGCCGCCGTCAGTGTGTTGGCGCGTCAGCACGGCCTGGAGTTGACGGTGATCGATTGCGGTGTACGGCATGACTTCGCACCGCGCCCGGGCTTGCAAGTGCGCAAAATCGCAACGGGTACGGCCGACGCGCTGTCGGGGCCGGCCATGAGCCAGGCCCAGTGCGATCAGGCGCTGCGTAATGGCGCCCAGTCGGTTCTGAGCCTGCCAGGCAATGCCCTCTTGCTCGGCGAGATGGGCATAGGCAACACCTCTGCCGCCTCGCTGCTCATGAGCCGCCTGATCGGCCTCGATATCGCCGATTGCACCGGCGCGGGTACGGGCCTGGATGCCCTGGCGGTGCAGCGCAAGATCAGCGTCTTGCGTCAGGTGCTGGACCGGCATGCGCAAGCTCGCGAGCCCTTGGCTGCGCTGGCGGCCTTTGGCGGTTTTGAAATCGCCACCCTCGTCGGTGCCGTTCTGCAGGCCGCTGCGCAAAGGCGCGTCATCGTGGTCGATGGCTTTATCTCCAGTGCTGCTGTGCTGGTGGCCAGTGCCTTGCAGCCGGCGGTGCTGGAGCGCTGTGTTTTTGCGCACCGCTCTGGTGAGCGCGGCCATACCTTGATGTTGGCGCACCTGAAGGCCGAGCCCTTGCTGGACTTGGGCTTGCGGCTCGGTGAAGGTTCGGGCGCAGCCCTGGCCTGGCCGTTGTTGCAAAGCGCCTGCGCCCTGCTGCGCGAGATGGCCAGCTTCGAATCGGCCGGTGTCTCGCGGCAAGAGTCTGCCTTGCCGTAGCACAGGGGTCAACCATGTTCGTGCGTTTTGTTCGACATCTTTTTCTGGCGGTGCAATTTTTCACCCGTATTCCGGTGACTGGGCGGCTGGCCGATTGGGTGGGGTTCTCGCCGGAGATGTTGCGCGCCAGCGCGGCTCATTTCCCGGCGGTGGGCGCTTTGGTGGGGACCCTGACGGCAGCGGTGTTTGCGGCCCTGATGGTGCTTCTGGGTGAACTGCCCGCCGGCGTCTGGGTAGCCGCGGTCCTGAGCACCGCTTTCGGTGTGCTGCTGACCGGTGCCTTCCATGAAGACGGATTGGCCGATACCGCCGACGGTCTGGGGGGGGGGTGGACGCCCGAGCGGGTGATCGAGATCATGAAGGACTCGCGCATTGGCAGCTACGGCGCCATTGCCCTGGTGTTGGCCCTTTTGAGCAAGGTGATACTGCTGGTGACGCTGGAACAGATCAGCCTGTCCTGGGTGCTTGCCGGATTGCTGGCTGCGCATGTCAGCTCGCGCACGGCGCCGCTCTTTATCATCCGCGCCCTCAAGCATGTAGGGGACTTGCCACACTCCAAATCCAAGCCGCTGGCTAACGAGATCAGTCGGATGGGCTTGCTGGTGGGCGTGCTGTGGTGGGCCTTCGCCATGGCGGGCGTCTCCCTCGTCCTGCCGGCCCAGGCGTGGCTCCTGGGTAGCCTGGGGGCTGCCCTGGGCGCTGTGGCGGTGGCCTGGCGATTGCAGCGGCGCATTGGCGGCTACACCGGTGATGGGTTGGGCGCGAGCCAGCAGGTGGCCGAAATCGCCTTCTACCTGGGCATGCTGGGGGCGGCGGGCACCGCATGAAGCTCTGGTTGCTGCGCCATGCGCAAGTCCTGGCCAAGCCGGGCTTGTGCTACGGAATCAGTGACTTGCCCGCTGACCCGACGGCGACCGCCGAGGCGGCCCGCCGTTTTGCGCCGTGTCCGGCCGCGGGCAGCGCACTGTGGTGCTCACCTTCGCAGCGCACCGTCGAATTGGCGCAGGCCCTGCGCCAACACCGGCCCGATCTACCCGAACCCGTTGTCGACGAGCGACTGCGCGAGATGGATTTTGGCCGCTGGGAGATGCAGCCCTGGGACCGCATAGACCGCAGCGCCATCGATGCCTGGGTGGCTGATTTTGGAACCCATCGTTTTGGCGGACGCGAATCGGCCCAAGAGGTGATCGACCGCTCGGTGCAGGCACTGCAGCACGCGCAATCGCTAGCGCTGTCCGAAATTGTCTGGGTCACCCACGCCGGCGTGATGCGAGCCGCTGCTTTTGTGCACGGCGCAGCACCAGGGGCGCCCATCACCAGCGCCAGCCAGTGGCCTCGAACGGCCCCGCAGATGGGGCAGTGGACCTGGCTGGAGTTTTAATCGGGGCTCTTGGGCTTGAAATCGCACCAGGGGCGCACTGCACACTGTCCGCACAGCGGCTTGCGCGCCTGGCACACATAGCGCCCGTGCAGGATCAACCAGTGATGTGCGTGCACCAGATAGGTCGGTGGTATTCGGCCAAGCAAGGCGGCCTCGACCGCATCGACGGTCTTGCCGGGGGCCAAGCCGGTGCGGTTACTGACGCGAAAGATATGCGTGTCCACCGGCATCACCGCTTCGCCGTAGGCGCTGTTGAGCACTACATTGGCTGTTTTGCGGCCTACGCCGGGTAAGGCTTGCAGGGCTTGCCGATCTCGCGGAACCTGCCCGCCGTGCTGGTCCAGCAAGATCTGGCAGGTCTGCATCAGATGCCGCGCCTTGCTTCGGTACAGGCCAATAGTCTTGATGTAGGACTCCAGACCCTCCAGGCCCAGCGACAGAATTTTGGCTGGCGTATTGGCCACCGGGAAAAGCCGCCGCGTTGCCTTGTTCACGCTTACATCGGTGGCCTGCGCCGACAGCAGTACCGCCGTCAGCAACTCGAAGACCGTGGTGTATTCCAGCTCGGTCACCGGCAGTGGATTGGCAGCGCGCAGGGTGGAAAAAAAGGATTCGATGGATTCGCGTTTCATGGCCGCAGTTTATCGAGGCGGTGTTGGTCAGGTCAGGGCTTGTAAGATGTCTTGGAGCCCAGATGGGGCTTGTGTGCAGGCAGCCGATCGCCACGGACCCTGCGCCTGGTGTTGTCTTTACGGGGAGCTTTCCATGCAGGTATCCGGTCAATGCCACTGCGGCGCTGTTTCGTTCACCGCTCTGATTGATCCGAATCGGGTCATCGTGTGCCACTGTGCCGACTGTCAGCAGCTCAGCGGAGCGCCTTTCCGGGCAGTTTTACCCACACCGGTGGCTCAGGTGACGATCTCGGGGACGCCCAAAAACTACATCAAGACGGCCGCCAGCGGCAATCGACGCGCGCAGGCGTTCTGCCCGGAGTGCGGAACGCATCTTTATGCTACCGAAGCCCAAGAGCCCAAAGTGCTCAATCTGCGAGTGGGCTGCATCCAGGAGCGGGCCCAGTTGGTACCCACCGTGCAAATTTGGGGCCAGTCGGCCATGCCTTGGTTGGACGATCTGATGCATCGCCCCCTTCACGCCCAAGGCTTGACGAGTCCGCCGCTGAAGCGGCGAGCTGATCACCGTGCTTGACTCTGGGGATCGGTCACCCGCGTGATCGGAGCTACTTTGCGGGTCTGAGGGCGCTAACATGGCGCCCTGATTTTTTGAAGAGGGCATCATGCCAATTGAATTTGCCGACCGACTGCGCAATGTCGAGACTTCCGCGATCCGTGAATTGTTCAAGTTGTTGGGCAAGCCCGGCATCATCAGCTTTGCCGGTGGCTTTCCGGATAGCGCCTTGTTTGATGTGGAAGGCTTGAGTCAAGCCTCGCAACAAGTCCTGACCACCCAGGCCGGCGCTGCCCTGCAGTACGGCGCTACGGAAGGCTATGGGCCGCTGCGCGAGCAACTCGCCCATTTCATGGCTGACAAGGGTATCAGTGCGCGCGCAGAAGACCTGATCGTCACCACGGGCAGCCAGCAGGCACTCGATCTGCTGGGCAAGGTGATGATCAATCCGGGCGACAAGGTCATTGTGGAGGGGCCAACTTTCCTGGCCACGATCCAATGTTTTCGTTTGTATGGGGCTCACTTGATCAGCGCCCCGATCGATGCGCAGGGGGTTCTGGTTGACCGCTTGGAGCAACTGATCGTCGAGCACAAGCCGCGCATGATTTATCTCATCCCCACCTTCGGCAATCCCAGTGGGGCCATGCTCAGTATCGAGCGGCGCATGAGAGTCCTTGAACTGGCCGCGAAGTATGGGGTGCTGGTGGTGGAAGACGACCCCTATGGCGATCTCTACTTTGGCGACCCGCCGCCCCCGAGTCTGATGGCCTTGTCAGCGCAGGTCAGTGGCAGCCGGGACTGTCTTGCCTATTGCGGTAGCCTGTCGAAGGTGCTCAGCCCGGGTCTGCGAGTGGGCTGGATGGTAGCGCCGGCTCAATTGCTGGCCCGTGCCACCATGTGCAAACAGTTCAGCGATGCGCACACGAGTACCTTCTCGCAGGCAACGGCGGCTTTCTATTTGGAGTCCGGCCGCATGCCGCTGAGTGTGGCGCAGGTGCGGCGCATCTACGCAGAGCGTGCTGCGGCGATGGGGCAGGCTTTGCGAGAGCAATTGGGTCGCGCGCTGCGGTTTAGTCAGCCGCAGGGCGGTATGTTTTTTTGGGCTCAACTGACCGGCGAGGGCGGCCGCACGCAGCAGGCCACTGAGTTGGCTCAAAAGGCTATCGAGCAGGGCGTCGCTTTTGTGCCCGGCGCGCCGTTTTACGCGTCCGACCCCGACCCCTCCACCTTGCGTTTGAGTTTTGCCACCGCCGATCTGGCGCGTATTCAAGAGGGTGTAAGGCGATTGAAAGTGGCTTTGGGCTGAGGGCGGCGCTCCCGCGCATTTGGGTCAGAGCCGCACCACCCGGGTGCGGGCCGCGCCCTCGCGGCGATGGTGTCCCCCATCACCAGTGGTTGCGCAGTTCCCGCAGTTTCGTAAACACCGTCCGTCGGTCGGGATGCTCGGGCAGATCGGGAAAGCTTTTGCGCAGGATCGCAATCAGGCTCGGGCTATCCAGGCGCATGAAGGTGTTGTGCTCGCGCTCCTGCGCCAGCGTAGTCACAGGCGCGCGCGCTGGATCGTGCCCCTTGGCTTGCTCCAGCCTCTGGCCAGCAGCCTGGTTGTCGTTCTCTCGGTCCAGCGTGAAGCGCAGGTTGTTTTCCAGATAGTCGTGGCCAGGAAAAAGCCGGGTCGATCCGGGCAACGGGGCCAGTTGCTGCTCAAAGGTATCGAAAAGCGCATTCACGCAACCCCCGTTATGGACATTGCCGGCCCCGGCGTTGAAGAGCGTGTCACCTGAAAACAAAGCCGGTTCATCGGTGTTGGCGAATAGGCAGATGTGACACATCGTGTGCCCGGGGGTGTCCAGGCACTGCAGCTCGATGTATCGTCCAAGCTTGATCACATCGCCCGCCCCCACGCCCCGATCGACGCCGGAAATTTTTCCGGCCGCTTTGTGATGGGCCACCACCTTGGCGCCAGTGGCAGCCACAACCGCCGCATTGCCGCCGGTGTGGTCGTGATGTTCATGGGTGTTGAGCACCTGGGTGATCTGCCAGCCCCTGACCCGGGCCGTATGCAGACATTTTTCGGCGTCCAGCGGATCAATGGCCAGCGCCTCGCCGCTGTCGGGGCAAGCCACCAGGTAGTTGTAGTTGCGCAGGCTGTTGCCGGTCCAGATGCGTTCGACGATCATGCACGATGCTCCAAGAAGTCCGATCATTGCAGGAAGCTCGGCGGCGCGCAAGGCGTATAGTCGGGGCCGTCTACTGATGCAGGCGGACGCGAAGTCCCCGGAGTTTTTTGATGTTGCTTGATGCCGACGACAGCCAGTTGGTGCTGGTCGATTACCAGACGCGCCTGATGCCCGCCATGCACGAATCGACCCTGGTGCTGGGCAATGCGCTGCGACTCGTGCGCATGGCCGAACTGCTCAAGGTGCCCGTGGTCGCTACAGCGCAAAACCCCGATCGGCTTGGACCGCAGATGCCTGAGCTTGAAGCGGCGCTTGAGGCTGCGGGCGCTCAGCCTTTGTCCAAGATTCACTTCAGCGCTGTTCCTGATGGACTGAGTGCGCTGCTGCGGCCTGTACAGTGCAAGCCGGTGGGCAACGCCCGCAGCTTGCCCCGACATTTGCAGCGAGCTCCGCAATCCGAGTCTGGCCGTCAGTCTGTGGTCGTGGCCGGTTGCGAGGCCCATGTTTGCCTGCTGCAAACCGCCCTTGACTTGTTGGCCGAGGAGTTTGAGGTTTGGGTGGTCACTGATGCCTGCAGTTCTCGCACTGAGCGCAACCGCGACGCCGCCTTTGATCGGCTTGCCAGTGCCGGCGCTGAGTTGGTCACCACGGAAATGGTGGCCTTCGAGTGGTTGCGAACGGCCGGGCACCCGGCTTTCAAGGTGATGCAGGCGCTGATCAAGTAAGGCCCGCACCGAGTATCGCTACTCGATGCGGATCTGGGCGCTGCGAATGACGGGCGCCCACTTGCGATTTTCTTGAACCAGAAAATCCTGGAATTCGCGCGGCCCGAGGTTGAGGGTCTGCATGCCCATCTCGGCCAGTTTGTTGCGGCTTTCCGGTGCCGACAGAACCTTGACCATCTCTACCCGCAGCCGCTCGACCACGGCCGGTGGTGTGCGTGCCGGGACTGACAAACCGAACCAGGCATCGCCGACCGCCCCGGGCACCGTCTCGGCCAAGGTGGGTACCTGTGCAAACTCCCGGTCGCGCTGGGCGCCGGTGACGGCCAAAGCGCGCACGCGGCCGGCACGAATGTGGGGCGCCGAGGCGATCAGTGCGTTGAACATGAGGTCGATCTGACCGCCCAACAGATCATTGAGGGCGGGACCCGAGCCCTTGTAGGGGACATGCACCATCTGGATCTTGGCCAACTGCTTGAGCAATTCACCGGTCAGGTTGCCCGCCGAGCCAACGCCGGCCGATCCGTAACTGAGCTTGCCCGGTTGCTCACGCGCCAGGTTGAGCAAGTCCTGCACCGAGCGCGCCGGATGGTCGGCACGCACGATGAGCGCATTGGCAAAGCTGCCAATCAGGCTGATATGCACAAAATCGTCGAGTGGCTTGTAGCCCAGGTTTTGCCCCATCAGTGGACCGGTGGTGATCGCCGCCCCGTTGCTCAGTACCCAGGTGTAGCCGTCGGGCGTTGCCTTGGCTGCCAACTCGGTGCCCAGGACCGAGCCGTTGCCCCCCCGGTTGTCGATCACCACCGGCTGGCCCAGCGCCTGGGTCAGTCGTTCAGCGAGCACGCGGGCGATGAGATCGCCCGATCCCCCCGGTGCGAAGGGCACGATCCATTTGATCGGTTTGTTGGGATAGGGCGCTTGGGCGTGCGCCGGCCCGGCGCTCCAGCAGGCCATACCCATGATCAGGGCCAGACCGGCGCGCAGGCTCTTGCCCAGCCACGCTCCAAGCGCCTCATTCTTGAGTGCGGATGAACCTTCCATGACCCAAGTTTAGCTTGCTAAGGTGCTCGGACAACCCGTCTGTTGTCAAATTCAGGCCCCATCGCCGTGAGGGCGCAGCTCCCACCAAAATCTAACGCCGCGAGGACGCGGCGCCCACACCTTAAAACCAGGTGGTCAATCTTCGCGTGGGAGCGCCGCCCTCGGCGCGATGCGGTGCCTCTTTCAGGGCAAGGCGCAGTAAATCACCGCCGGAAAGCTCGCCAGCCAGGCCCAAAAAAAACGATTGAGCCCAAAGTACCAGTACACCAAGAAATGAAAAGCCAGCGCGCTGGCGCAATACGCCAGGGCGATGCGCTGGTCGAGCAGCGCCAGAACGAAGCAGCCTTCCCAGAGCGTAAAGATCCAGCTCACCGCGCGCGCGACCCGCGGTCGTCTAAACAGGCTATCGGGCGGCAGGGGGCCGTACACCCCGGAGTCCAGAAAAATGGGCAGCGCTGCGCCACTGCGCCACTCCGGGCGCAGGAGCTTGACCCAGCCGGAGACAAAGTAAGAGCTGATGGTCTGCAAGGCGACATACCAAAGGCAGGCAGTCCATCCTGTTTCGGCGTGGCCCAGTGCCTGACCGGTCTGCGCCAACAGCAGGCCGCTGAGGCCCACCAGCGTCATGAAATCGCTGCCGCCGTTGAAGGCACCGCGCCAGCGAAACAGCAGCACCACGGCGATCAGAAAGAGCAGCACCGCACCCGACAGTCCGAGCCCTCCGCTGATCAGCATCAGGGCCAGGATCAGGCGTAGCACCAGCATCGCGCGGTAGGGCCCGGGCTGCATCAGCGCATCGAGCAGCGGCGTTAGCACGGTAGGGCGCCGGGGTAGCTCCTGCCTTTGCACCGGCCAATAGCTGATGCGGTCCATGCGGATGACGTGCAGAGATTCCAGCGTCTGCAGGGTCAAGCTCCAGCCCAGCAGCAGCTCGAAGGCCCGCGCGGCGACGAGCAACTCCATGTCTTATGCGGCCCTCGCCGGCAGCGGCATGAAATCCGATTGCAGCATCAGCACACTCTCGGGCGCGTGGTCGGGCAGACCGGGATGCTCCATGCGCAGCTCCAGCTGCCAAGCGGCCGCCTCGGGCATAGCTTGTGCGATCAGGGTTTGATCGCCCCAATGGCCGCCCTGCAAGGCATCCAGAGCAAGGCGGCATACCAAGGCGTAGCTCACGCAGTGCTGCGGGTCGGCCCCCTCAGGCAGGTCATTGATATCCTGGGCTAGATGGTCGATCAGGTTCTGCTGCGTCAGCGCCAGATTGACAGCCGGGTTGTGCAGCAGGTGCCAAGCTCTTCTGGGCAGTTGTGGGTAAATCCGTTGCCAGGGTCCGCACTGCCCATTCACATCGCGTCCGCGCACGTACAGCCGCGGGGCACGACCGACGGCATGGAAGAACTTCCAGTTGGGGAAGAAGGCGCGCAGAAAAAAAAGCCAGGGTCCACGCAAGGTGCGGCCCCGGTGCCGCAGACCCCAGGCCAGGGCAGCGAAATAGGCGACAAGTAACAGGACGGTACCCAGCAACCAGGCATCCACGATTCAGGCCTTCCTTGCTTCTTGACAGACCCAGGCTGCCGTGGCACGCACAGTAAGTTCTCAGCCTTCTGTGCTCACCGGCGCGCAGCTGCAAAACAGATGACGATCTCCCCAGACATTGTCCACCCGACCGACCGGCGGCCAGTATTTGCCCTGCCTGAGGCCGGCCACCGCAAAGGCAGCCGCTTCGCGTGGGTAGGGGTGGGGCCAGTCATCGGCCATCACCCGGGCCGCGGTGTGCGGCGCGTTCTTGAGCGGATTGTCGTCCTGCGGCCAGACGCCGTTTTCCACTTGGCTAATCTCTTCGCGGATGGCGATCATGGCGTCGATGAAACGGTCCAGCTCCTGCAGCGTCTCGCTCTCGGTGGGCTCGACCATGAGCGTGTTGGCCACTGGAAAGGACAGCGTGGGCGCGTGAAAGCCGTAGTCCATCAGGCGCTTGGCGACATCTTCGGCCATCACGCCGCAGCTGTCCTTGAAGTGACGCAGGTCCAGGATGCACTCGTGGGCCACATGCCCGCTGTCGCTGGCGTACAAGGTCGGATAGTGGGGCGCTAGACGCTTGCTGATGTAGTTGGCCGCCAGGATGGCCGCTTCGGTCGCGTGCTGCAGACCCTCGGCGCCCATCATGCGGCAGTACATCCAGGAAATTGGCAGTACGGCCGCGTTGCCCAGGGGTGCCGCACTGATCGCACCGACCCCGTTGACCGGCAGCCCGCCCGTGGCATGACCGGGCAGGTACGGCACCAGCTCGTCCACCACACACACTGGTCCGACACCTGGTCCGCCGCCTCCGTGCGGGATGCAGAAGGTCTTGTGCAGATTCAGGTGGCTGACATCGCCCCCGAATTCGCCAGGCGCGGCCACACCCACCAGCGCATTCATATTGGCTCCATCCACATACACGCGGCCGCCATGCTGGTGCACCAGCTTGCACAAGGCCTTGACCTGGGTTTCAAACACCCCGTGTGTGCTGGGATAGGTGATCATCACTGCCGCCAAATGGGCGCTGTACTGCTCGCATTTGGCCTTCAGATCGGTCATGTCCACATTGCCCTTCGCGTCACAGCCCACCACCACCACCTGCATCCCCACCATTTGGGCGCTGGCCGGGTTGGTGCCGTGGGCGCTGCTGGGAATCAGGCAGATGTGGCGATGGCCCTGACCGTGAGCCCGGTGGTAAGCCTGGATCACGAGCAGGCCGGCATACTCGCCTTGCGATCCGGCGTTGGGCTGCAGGCTGATGCCGGCATAGCCGGTGGCCTCGCACAGCCAGTGGCGCAGCTGGCGATCGAGCTGCGCGTAACCCTGCAGTTGCTCATGGGGCGCAAAGGGGTGAATCTGTGCAAATTCAGGCCAGCTGATGGGAATCATCTCGCTGGTGGCATTGAGCTTCATGGTGCAGCTGCCCAAGGGGATCATGCTGCGATCGAGGGCAAGGTCTTTGTCGCTCAGGCTGCGGATGTAGCGCAGCATGCTGGTCTCGCAGTGGTGGCTGTTGAACACCGGATGGGTCAGGAAGGCGCTGCTGCGGCGCAGGTCCAGAGGGATCAGAGTTTCGATGCCGCCTTCGTAGTCGGACACGCTGGGCAAGGTTTGGCCTGGTGACGCAAAGAAGCTCCACAGCTGCTCGATGTCTTCACGGGTGGTGGTTTCATCCAGACTGATGCTGAGGGCGTCTTCGCCTAGGCGACGCAGATTGCAGCGGTGCTCCCGCGCACGCTGCAGGAGCGTGTCTGTGGCTGCGCCCGCGCACACCCGCAGGGTGTCAAAGGCAAATTCGGTTTGCACATCGACCCCCAGCTCGCGCAGTCCGCGCGCCAGGATGGCGGTGTAACTGGCCACGCGACGGGCGATGCGCCTGAGACCAGCCGGCCCATGGTAGACCGCGTACATGCTGGCAACCACCGCCGGCAGCACCTGTGCGGTGCAGATGTTGCTGGTGGCTTTTTCTCGACGAATGTGCTGCTCGCGCGTCTGCAGGGCCAGCCGGTAGGCGGTGTGGCCATGGACATCGACGCTGACGCCCACCAGGCGACCCGGTAGCGAACGCTTGTAGTCATCGCGGCAGGCCAGGTAGGCCGCATGTGGGCCGCCGGCGCCCATGGGCATGCCAAAGCGCTGCGTGGTGCCCAGCACGATGTCAGCGCCCCAACTGCCCGGAGGTTCCAGCAAGGTCAGCGCCAGCAGGTCGGCTGCCACGCAGAAGGCGGCCTGATGCAGATGAGCCAGCTCGGCCAGTGGGCGCAGATCATGGATGGCGCCATCCGTGGCCGGGTACTGGGCCAGGGCTCCAAAGAAGTCGCCTGCGGCCATCAGGCTCGACAAGGGCTCGCTGCTGTTGGCCACCTTGACATGAATGCCGAGAGGCCGTGCCCGGGTCTGGATCACTTCCAGCGTCTGCGGGTGGCAATCGGCGGCCACCAGAAACACCGAGCTCTTGCTTTTGACGCTGCGCTTGGCCAGCGTCATGGCCTCGGCTGCTGCGGTGGCTTCGTCCAGCATCGAGGCATTGGCGATCGGCATGCCGGTCAGATCGGTGACGAGGGTCTGGAAGTTCACCAGCGCCTCCATGCGGCCCTGCGAGATTTCGGCCTGATAGGGCGTGTAGGCGGTGTACCAGGCGGGGTTTTCCAGGATGTTGCGCAGGATCACGCTGGGTGTGTGGGTACCGTAGTAGCCCTGGCCGATATAGCTTTTAAAGACCTGATTACCCGCCGCCAGCCGCTTGAGTTCGGCCAGTGCCTGCGCCTCGCTCAGCCCGGGCTCGATGGCCATGTGTGTGCGTCTTGTGATTGATCGCGGTACCACCGCTTCGATCAGGGCGCGCCGCGAAGCCTGGCCGATGACGCCCAGCATGCAAGCCTCGTCCTCAGCCGTCAGGCCAATGTGGCGGGCGATGAATTCCTGCGGGTTTTCCAGTTCGCGCAGCGGATCAGTGGCAGTCATCAGCATGGCAGGGCTCGGCGTTGACGGGTCAAGAGTTCAGGGGAATCAGCTGCTCAGGCGTGCATAGTCGGCTTCGTCGAGCAGACCGTCGATTTCGGCCGGCTGCGAAAGCTCGACCTTGAAGAACCAACCCGCACCCATCGGATCGCTGTTGGCCAGCGACGGATCGGCGCGCAGCGCCTCGTTGACCTCAAGGATCTTGCCGCTGACGGGCATGTAAATGTCGGCAGCGGCCTTGACCGACTCCACTACGCCGGCGGTGGCCTTGTGGGCCAGCGTGCTGCCCACTTCGGGCAGGTCGACAAACACCACATCGCCCAGCGCATCCTGGGCATGCTGCGTGATACCGACCGTGGCGCTCTGGCCTTCGATGCTGATCCATTCGTGGTCTTCGGTGTACTTGATCATGGCGGGTCCTGATGGGGTGATCGTTGAAAGGGTCAAGGGTATCAGCCGCGCATGTAGCGCGGCGGGACAAAAGGCAGCGGCACCACCTCCATGGGGATGGCCTTGCCGCGCACGCGGGCGTTCATTCGGGTGCCGACCGCCGCGAAGGGGGGTGAGACATAGCCCATGGCAATCGGCCGGTCCACCGTGGGAGCCAGCAAGCCGCTGGTGACTGCGCCCAACGGCTGTCCGCTCAGGTCTTCCAGTCCGGTATGCTCGCGCACCGGCACCCGCTCCAGCGCCAGCAGGCCCACCCGCTGCCGGCGCAGGGGCGTGGTGCCCTGCAACTGCCCCAGCACCTTGTGCGCACCGGCAAAGCCGCCTGCGCGTGCACCGCCGCTGCGACGGACTTTCTGCAGCGCCCAGTTCAGGCCCGCCTCGACCGGGGTGGTGGTGGGGTCCAGGTCGTTGCCGTAGAGGCACAGCCCGGCCTCCAGGCGCAGCGAATTGCGCGCCCCCAGGCCGATGGGCTGCACCTCAGGTTGGGCCAGCAGGGCACGGGCAAAGTCCTCGGCGATTGCAGCCGGCAGAGACACCTCAAAACCATCTTCGCCGGTGTAGCCGCTGCGGGTCACATACAACGGCTCGCCTCGCCAGACCGAAGGCGTGCCGGTCATGAACACGAGTTGCTCTATCCCGGGCAGCAGACGGGTCAGTGCGGTCACGGCCTGCGGACCCTGCAGCGCAAGCAGGGCGCGATCGAATTGCGGCAGTACCGTGCAGCGCTGGCCGATGCGCTCCAGCAGATAAGCCAGATCGGCCTGCTTGCAGGCGCCATTGACAATCAAAAAGAGGTCCTCGCCGCGATTGACGAACATCAGGTCGTCGACGATGCCCCCCTCTTCATTGAGCAAGAGGCCATAGCGCTGTTTGTGCAGCCCCAGCCCGAGGACATCCATCGGCATCACTGTCTCCAGGGCCAAGGATGCATCGGCGCCCATCAGGTGCAACTGCCCCATGTGGGAGACATCAAACAGCCCCGCCGCCCGGCGCGTATGGTGGTGCTCGGCCATCAGGCCTGCCGGGTACTGCACCGGCATTTCATAGCCGGCAAAGAGCACCATGCGGGCGCCCAGCTCCAGGTGCAGGGCATGCAGCGCGGTCCGCTCAAGTGCAACAGGGTTGATGGGGGTAGCGGGCAAGGACAACTCCAGGGCAAGGCAAGGGCCATGACGCATCATGGGCTGCCCTTCTGTCCTCTTTACCTGAGAGATTCACCCGGCGATGCGGGTTTGCTCCTTCGGTGGGTCCGCTCGGCGGCGGGCCTCTCTCCAGACGGGATCGCAGCGCCCGAGGGCCGCTGCGCTTGTCAGTCCTGGGTGCCTGAGCGTTCAGCCCGTTGCGGTGGGGCAAGGGCCTGCGCCTTCGGCGGTCTTCGGTGGCAAAGACGCTCTCCTGACGCGCGCATTCTAGCCGGGGGTCTGAACCGGTCGACCGGTGGGAGCGGACTGGCGCTGGAGCCGCGCACAAGTGGTTGAGGAGGCAGCCTGTCGCGTGCAGCCGGTCTTGTCCTACGACCCAGCCGCAGGGTCATCCGAACAATGCGGCTGTGATGACGCTCGCCGATCGAACCGACCCGACAGGAGCCCGCGCCGCTGGGCGTCGGGAAGGGCCTGAACTGGGCGGGCGTCGCCAGCCGGCCCGGCTCGGCGCGCATCTGCGCGCCAGCGGCCACAAAGGCCGGCTGCAGCGCGCCCAGCAGGATCTGACTGGGGATATTGGCCAGGTTGTAGGCCACGTTGTAGAGGCCCAAGGACCAGGTGCCCAGCAGCCGTCCGACGAACAGGCGGTCGAGGTGATTGAGTGTCCAGTTGACCCAATTGGTCATGAACACCGCCTGCCCCACACCGAGCATTTCGCGGGCGGGGACATACCAGAGCAAGGGTTTGAAAGGATGGGGCCTGACGATCAGGCTCGCTGCGGCGACCAGAGCCAGGTGCACCAGCCACGCGCTGACCAGGGCATCCACGCCCGCCTGGTTCCAGGCCAGGGGCAGGCCAACCAAACCGTAGCCGACGAGGTAACTCAGCAGCTGAATCAGACCCAGGCTGCGGAAGTCCAGCGCCCGAGTCAGCAGATGGGTCGCCGGCGCAGCCGCTGCCTGCAGCAGGCAGCCCAGCGACATCCAGCGAATCACCGCCTCGGCTGCGGGCTCGCGCATCGTCTGCGCAATCGTGGGCGCCAGCGCCTGCAGAGCGAGCAGGGCGGCCAGACCCATGAGCAGTTGCTAAGTCCAGGCAAAGCGAATGTCAGCCTCCTCAAGCTCGGCGCGCTGCATCAGGTTCCAGCTCAGGCCAAAACCGGCCAGAAAGCCAGCCAGGGTGAGCGTGACCAGACCGATGGCGAAGACGCCAAAGACTTGCGGTCCGAGCATTCGCGCCAGCCAGATCTGAATGAGCAATTGCAGTACCAGTCGCGCCGCTGAGGTCAGGACACTCCAGCGCACCGCCTGAGCACCCGCCTGCCCCAAGGGTCGATTCACGGTATGGCCCTGCGACAGGAGGGAAACGCAGCGGAGATCTCTCGCATGTTCCTATGGTGTCGCGCCCTGCAGTGACGCGCTGTCAGCGTTCTGCGCAGCCCTGTGTGGGAGCCGCGCCCTCGCGGCGATGCGGCGCTTGTGCGCAGGCCTGATCGCGCCGAGGGCGGCGCTCCCACAGGGCGGCTCGGGACGCCCATCGGCAGGGCAGCAACAAAAAGATCGGCACCGCACCCAAGACGCTGATCCGACCAGCGCCGTCGGCTTACATGCCCACGTAGTTCGGCCCGCCGCCGCCCTCGGGCGTGACCCAGACGATGTTTTGCGTCGGGTCTTTGATGTCGCAGGTCTTGCAGTGCACGCAGTTCTGCGCGTTGATCTGTAGCCGCTGGCCGCCGCCGTCGGCCGCTACGAACTCGTATACGCCGGCCGGGCAGTAGCGGCTCTCGGGGCCGGCGTACTGGGCCAAGTTGGTGGCCACCGGCACGCTGGCATCCTTGAGCGTCAGGTGGGCCGGCTGGTTTTCTTCGTGGTTGGTGTTGCTGATGAACACGCTGGACAGCCGGTCGAAGGTGAGCTTGCCGTCGGGCTTGGGGTAGCTGATCTGCTGCATCTCGGCCGCTGGACGCAGCTTGGTGTGGTCTTTGACCGTGTTGTGGATGGTCCAGGGCGGAGTGCTGATGCCCACCTTGGGCAGGAACCAGTGCTCCACGCCGGTCATGAGCTTGCCCACGAGCGGGCTCTTCTTGAACCAGTTCTTGAAGTTGCGGTAGGTCCACAGCTCTTCGTGCAGCCAGCTGGTCTTGAACTTGTCTTCAAAGGCCGTGAGCTCGTCCTGGGCGCGGCCGGCAGTCACGGCCTCGAAGGCGGCCTCGCCGCAGAGCATGCCGCTCTTGATGGCGGCGTGGCTGCCCTTGATACGCGCGGCGTTCAGAAAGCCCGCGTCGCAGCCGACCAGCGCTCCCCCGGGAAACACGGTTTTGGGCAGGGCCTGCGGTGTGCCGTTGTTGAGCGCGCGGGCGCCATAGCCAATGCGCTTGCCGCCTTCGATGTGCGCACGGATGCTCGGGTGCGTCTTCCAGCGCTGCATTTCCTCAAACGGGCTCATCCAGGGGTTTTGGTAATCGAGGCCGATCACATAGCCCAGCGTGACCTGGTTGCCCTCGAGGTGGTAGAGAAAGCCGCCGCCAAAGGCCTCGTCATTGAGGGGCCAGCCGGCGGTGTGCACCACCAAACCGGGTTTGGCCTTGTCGGCAGGAATCTCCCACAACTCCTTGATACCGATGGCAAAGGTTTGCGCGTCCCTGCCTTTGGTGAGCTTGAACTGTTCGAGCAGCTGCTTGCCCAGGTGGCCGCGCGCGCCCTCGGCGAACACGGTGTACTTGGCATGCAGCTCCATGCCGAGCTGAAAGTTGTCGGTGGGCTCGCCGTCCTTGCCCAGGCCCAGATGGCCGGTGGCTACGCCTTTGACCGCGCCACGCTCGTCGTAGAGCACCTCGGCGGCGGTAAAGCCCGGGAAGATTTCAACGCCCAGCGCCTCGGCCTGTGTGGCCAGCCACCTAACCAGGTTGCTCAGCGAGATGACATAGCAGCCATCGTTGTGGAAATTGCGCGGCATCAGCCAGTCGGGTGTGCGCTGCGCGCCGGTTTCGGACAGCACCAGCAGGTCGTCGCCGGTGACTGGCTGGTGGAGCGGCGCACCCAGCTCTTTCCAGTTGGGAATGAGCTCATTGAGCGCACGCGGATCCATCACCGCGCCCGAGAGAATGTGCGCACCGGGCTCAGAGCCTTTTTCCAGCACCACCACCGAGACCTCCTGGCCCTTGTCTTGCGCCAACTGCTTGATGCGGATGGCCGTGGCCAGACCAGCAGGGCCGGCACCGACGATTGCCACGTCGTAGTCCATCGTTTCGCGTGGACCGAACTGGGCCAGCAGATTTGGGGGGGTCATGGGGGCTCCGGGATAATAACGAGACTCTAGTGGCAATTTTATGCAAGGCACTGCTGATTCGCTCGACCCTGGAAAAACTTGTAAATCCCCTGTATCAGGAGCTCGTATGCGGATCGAGATCCCAGAAAAAAAGAAGTGGCTTTATGAAATGCAGTTGCCCGTGCGCTGGGGTGATATGGATGCGATGGGCCACCTGAATAACACCAGCTATTTTCGTTACATGGAGACCATACGCATCGATTGGCTCAACAGCTTCAATCAGGTGCCGGCCGCCGATCGGGAAGGCATTGTCATCGTCAATGCCTTTTGTAATTTCTACAAGCAACTCGAATACCCTGGTCAGGTACTGCTCAAGATGTACGCCAGCGATCCGGGCAGAACCACCTTTGAAACTTGGGTCACCATGGAGCGAGCCGATGCGCCCGGCTTTGTGCATGCGGCTGGTGGCGCGACCACCATGTGGGTGGATTTCCCCAATCAGAAGGCCTTGCCCTTACCCGATTGGTTGCGTGAGATGGTGACGCCCTGAATCAGGCCGATCGCCGCAATGGTATTCGTGGGAGCGCCGCCCCGGCGCGATTTCGGCGCCCAGATCCCTATCAACCCTTCTGCTTGGGTATCCGTCCCATCAGATAGAACTCGGGGTTGGGCATCATGCCGGAGAAGCTGGCCATGCGGTTGGACAGGCCAAAGAAGGCGGTGATGGCGGCGATGTCCCAGGCGTCCTCGTCATCGAAGCCGTGGGCGTGCAGGGCGGCAAAGTCGGCATCCTCGATGTTATGGGAGTGCAGGCAGACCTTCATCGCAAAGTCCAGCATGGCGCGCTGGCGCGGCGTGATGTCGGCCTTGCGGTAGTTGACTGCCACCTGATCGGCCAGCAGCGGCTTTTTTTCGTAGATGCGCAGGATGGCCCCATGCGCCACCACGCAATACAGGCAGTGGTTGGCCGCGCTGGTGGCCGTGACGATCATCTCGCGATCGCCCTTGGTGAGATGACCCGTCTCCTTGAGCATCAGCGCATCGTGGTACGCAAAAAAAGCCCGCCATTCGGCTGGTCGGCGGGCCAGGGCCAGAAAGACATTGGGCACAAAGCCGGCTTTTTCCTGCACCTCCAGGATGCGCCCGCGGATGTCTTCGGGCAGGTCGGTCAGGGCAGGGTGGGGGTAGCGACTCATGATATGGGGCCTTGAATTCCAAACGGCCAATGATACGGGGGCTTTATGTTTGGGACTTTTAATGTCTGGAGCCTAGCCAATGGACGATCGCAAACCTTCATCGCCGACCGACAAAGGTCCGGCCTACGACCGCGGCCTCAAGCTACGCAAGCAGGTGATGGGCGAGTCCTATGTGGCCCGCGCCCTGTCGGGTGTGACTGAGTTTTCAGAGGCGATTCAGGACCACATCACCCGCAAGGCCTGGGGCGATGTCTGGCAGCGCCCGGGCCTGGACCTCAAGACCCGCAGCATCATCACCGTGTCGATTCTGACCGCCCTGGGCAAGCAGCACGAACTCAAGGGGCATGTGCGCGGCGCGCTCAACAACGGAGTGACGCCGCAGGAGCTGCAAGAGTTGCTGCTGCACGCCGCGGTGTACTGCGGCATCCCCACGGCCGTCGATGCGTTTCGTACGGCGGCGGAGGTAGTGGACGGGGAGGGGCGGGGCTAAGCCGTAGGTCAGACCAGCGCGGGCGGAGTGGCCCCGTTTGTTTAGGGCTTGTCAGCGAGAACCCGGCGCATCCGTAGTATCGTTCGGACCAGCCGTGACGAGCCGGGTGCGTCCGTCGCGCTGTTTTTAGGAGGTTTTCGTGAACAAGTTGTTTCCGTCGGCCGCAGCTGCGCTTGAGGGCGTGGTACAGGACGGCCAGTTGATCGCCGTCGGCGGCTTTGGCCTGTGTGGTATCCCCGAGGCCCTGATTGACGCGCTGCGCGACAGTGGCGTTAAGAACCTGACCGCTATTTCCAACAATGCCGGCGTCGACAGCTTTGGCTTGGGCAAGCTGCTGGAGACGCGGCAGATCCGCAAGATGATCGCCAGCTATGTGGGTGAGAATAAGGAGTTCGAGCGTCAGTATCTGGCCGGTGAGCTCGAGCTCGAATTCACGCCGCAGGGGACGCTGGCTGAAAAGCTGCGCGCCGGCGGGGCCGGTATTCCGGCCTTCTTCACCAAGACCGGGGTCGGGACCCTGGTGGCCGAAGGCAAGGAGACGCGCGAATTCGAAGGCGAAACCTATGTCATGGAGCGCTCGCTGCTGCCCGAGGTGTCCCTGGTCAAGGCCGATATCGCCGACACCTCGGGCAATCTCCGGTTCCGCTACACCGCGAGAAACTTCAACCCGGCAGTGGCCATGGCCGGCAAGATCTGCATTGTCGAAGTCGAGAAGATCCTGCCCCTGGGTCAGTTGCACCCTGACGATATTCATCTGCCGGGCATCTATGTGCACCGGTTGGTGCTCAATACTCAACCGGAAAAGCGCATCGAGAAGCGCACCGTCACCGTCAAAGCAGGAGTCTGAACCATGCCCTGGACCCAAGAACAGATGGCTGCGCGCGCTGCGCAGGAGTTGCAGGACGGTTTTTATGTCAACCTGGGCATCGGTATTCCGACTCTTGTGGCCAATTACACCGGTGACAAAGAGGTTTGGCTCCAATCGGAGAACGGCATGCTCGGTATCGGCGCGTTCCCGACCGAGGATCAGGTCGATCCGGATCTGATCAATGCGGGTAAGCAGACGGTGACGACCATCGCCGGCTCGTCGATCTTTGGCAGCCATGACAGCTTTGCCATGATTCGCGGCGGCAAGATCAACCTGTCCATTTTGGGCGCCATGCAGGTCAGCGAGCGCGGTGACCTGGCCAACTGGATGATCCCGGGCAAGATGGTCAAGGGCATGGGCGGGGCGATGGATCTGGTGGCCGGCGTGCCGCGGGTGATCGTTCTGATGGAGCATGTGGCGCGCAAGAAGGACGGAAGCGAGGATCACAAAATCCTGACTCAGTGCACCTTGCCCCTGACCGGGGTGGGTGTGGTCGATCGCATCATCACCGACCTCGGCGTGATGGATGTCACCCCACAAGGCCTGAAGGTGGTTGAATTGGCCCCCGGCGTCAGCCGTGAGTTGATCGCATCGAAGTCCAGCGTCAACCTGATCTTCTGATCCGCGCTGACCGGCCGCGATGAGCGACGAGCTGATTGGCTATCTGCTGGCGGTCTGTAGCTTGAGCAGCTTCACCCTGTCGATCATGGTCACACGGCTGGCCTCGCCGCATTTGTCGATGCCCCTGGGCTTTGTGGTGTCGACCACCGTCAATGTTCTGGTGGCCAGCCTGATCGTTGTGGCGGATCAAGTGTGGCAGCCGCATCCGATTGGCTGGCACGCCCAGGCCTTCTGGGCGTTCGTGGCGGCGGGAGTGTGCGCCACCTTCATGGGGCGATGGCTGTTCTACGAAGCGGTTTCGCGCTTCGGTCCGGAGCGCACCAGCGTCTTTCAGATCGGTATTCCGGTCTTCACTGCTGCGCTGGCGTGGTTGTTGTTTGATGAGCGCCTGAGTCTGCCTGCTTTGGTCGGTATGGCTCTGTCGGTCACGGGCTTGCTGATCGTCGGCCACAAGCGCGGCGCTCTCCGGCTCGGCTCGTCCGGCGGGGGGTTTTCTTTGGCGAACTCGCTGCTGATCCTCGGTTTTGGCAGCTCGGCGGCCTACGCCAGCGGCAATCTGATGCGCGGCTATGCGGTGCGCGAGTGGCCCGAGCCGGTCATCGGCGCCCTGGTGGGGGCGGTGGCCGGACTGATCCTGCATGTGGCGATCACGCCCGGCAAGGGTGATTTGCTGGCGCAGTTGATGCGCGCATCGCGGCGCGGCCTGCTGATGTTCGCTGTGGTGGGCCTGGGTAACATCGGCGGCCAGATTTTCAGTATTGCCTCCATGCGCTACATCCCGATCAGCATCGCGGTCCTGATCGGAATGTGCACGCCGCTGCTGGTGTTTCCGCTCGGTCGCTTGATGTTGGCTGACAGCGAGCCCTGGACCTTTAAGCTGCTGGGCGGTAGCACCTTGGCCCTGGCCGGCATTGTGCTGGTGGTGATGCGCTGAGCAGTCTTGAATCGATCGCGCCGAGGCGGCGCTCTCACAAGTAGCGGTCCTGCATAAAGCGCTGGACCTGTGCCTTTAATCGAGGCACACTGGCGGCTGTAGTCGAACTTCCATGAGCATCCAATTTCTAATCATCGGCATGCACCTGGCTCGCAGCACGCGCGGCCGCTCAGGTGCGCCTCCTGTCTCAAAACCTTGATCTTTTTTCTAGGTTTTGGTTTTTTACAGGAGTCATGTATGCCTGATCTTTTTGACAATCCGATGGGCTTGTGTGGTTTCGAGTTCGTCGAATTTGCCTCTCCGCAGTCGGGCGTGATCGAGGCCTTGTTCGTCAAGCTGGGCTTTTCGGAGGTGGCGCGTCACCGTTCCAAGGATGTTTCGCTGTACCGACAGGGCGATATCAATTTCATCGTCAACCGTGAGCCGCGCAGCCTAGCTGGCTTTTTTGCCGCCGAGCATGGGCCGGGGCCCTGCGCGATGGCGTTTCGGGTGCGCGATGCCCATAAGGCGTACGCGCGCGCCTTGGAGTTGGGAGCCCAACCCCTTGAGGTGCCGACCGGCCCGATGGAGTTGCGCTTGCCGGCCATCAAAGGCATTGGTGGCACGCCCCTGTACTTGATTGACCGGTTTGAGGAGGGCAAGAGCATTTACGACATCGACTTCGAATGGCTACCTGGCGTCAACCGCCATCCGCTGGGGCACGGCCTGAAGTCCATCGATCACCTCACTCACAATGTCTACAAGGGCCGCATGGCTTTCTGGAGCGGTTTCTACGAGCGCATTTTCAATTTTCGCGAGATCCGCTACTTCGATATTCAAGGACAACACACTGGCCTGACCAGCCGGGCCATGACGGCGCCCGATGGTCTCATCCGCATACCGCTCAACGAGGAGGCGGGGGGGCAGGGGGGGCAGATTGAGGAGTTCCTGATGAAGTTCAACGGCGAGGGCATACAGCACATTGCCCTGTCCAGCGAAGATCTCCTCGCCAGTGTCGATGCATTGCAACTCGCCGGGGTGCCCCTGATGACTGCGCCCAACGACATCTACTACGAGATGCTCGAGGAGCGCTTGCCCGGTCACGGTGAGCCGGTGGCGCAATTGCAGGCGCGCGGCATCTTGATGGACGGCTCGACGGCCCAGGGTGACAAGCGGATCCTCTTGCAGATCTTTAGCCAGTCCTTGCTCGGACCGGTGTTTTTTGAATTCATCCAGCGCAAGGCCGATAAAGGTTTTGGTGAAGGCAACTTCAAGGCTCTGTTCGAGAGCATGGAGCGCGACCAGATCCGTCGCGGCGTGATTACAGGCGCGACGGCCTGAATCCGATCGTCTGCGCGGCAGCTCCGGGGTCAGCGCAGCGCGCGGCGCAGGGCCGCGCCGCTCACATCGAGTGCGGTGCGGGTCTCGCTGATGATCTGCCCCAGACCCAGAAAGCCGTGAATCTGGCGCTCAAAGCACAGGTACTGAGTGGGCACACCCGCATGCGAGAGCGCATCGGCATACAGACGCCCGTCATCGCGCAGGGGGTCAAAGCCGGCCGTCAGCACCAGGGCGGGTGGCAGGCCCGCCAGGCTGGCTGCCTTGCTCGGGCTGGCGCGCCAGTCGTCCCCGGGATCCATCCCGCCCAGATAAGCGGCAAAGTAGGCGGCCATGCCGGCCCGCGTCAGGCCATAGCCTTCGCCGTTGGTCTGGTAGCTCGGCGTATCCGTCTGCACCGAGGTCGCCGGATAGACCAGCAACTGAAACACGGGTGCGTGGGCCAGGCCGCGCAGGCTCAGGCAAGCCACTGCGGCCAGATTGCCGCCGGCGCTGTCGCCGCCAAAGGCCAGACGCGTGGCGTCGATGCGCAGCGCGCCGGCCTGCTCCACCACCCAGGCGTGTGCGGCCAGGGTGTCTTCCAGGGCGGTCGGGAAGCGATGCTCGGGCGAGAGCCGGTAGTCCACCGAGAGGACGGCGCAGCCACCGGCATTGGCCAGGGCCCGGCAGATCACATCGTGGGTGTCGATATTGCCCACCACCCAGCCGCCGCCGTGCAGGTAGATGAGCGCGGGCAGGACTTCGTCGGCGCTGGCCTGGGCCGGCCGCAGTTCGCGCACCACGATGGCGCCATCGCCCCGGTCGATGCGGTGATCGCGACTGAGCGAGACGGCCTCGGCCGCCGGCTCGGTAAAGCGCCGCCGGGCTTGATAGAGCTCGCGCAGACGTTCGGGGCTGGGGTTGGCGCCAGCCTGCGCGTTGTGCGCAGCCAGCAATTGCAGGGCGTGGGCGGCTTGGGGGTCGAGCATGGGCGGTGCTGCATTGGAGCGGGCGATGGGAATCGAACCCACGTCTTGAGCTTGGGAAGCTCAGGTCCTGCCATTGAACGACGCCCGCAGGGATTGAGTCAGTTTAGCGCAGCACGTCGCCAATGCACAGGTACTTGATTTCGACATATTCGTCGATGCCGTGGTGCGAGCCCTCGCGGCCCAGGCCGGACTGCTTGACGCCGCCAAAAGGCACGTGCTCGGTGGCCAAAATGCCCACATTGATGCCGACCATGCCGTATTCGAGCGCCTCGCTGACCCGCAGAATCCGCCCCACATCGCGGCTGTAGAAATAGCTGGCCAGACCGAATTCGGTGTCGTTGGCGGCGGCAATCGCTTCCTGCTCGGTCTTGAACTTGAAGACAGGCGCAAACGGGCCGAAGGTTTCTTCTCGGGCGCAGAGCATGTCGGCGCGCGCATCGACCACCACGGTGGGCTCAAAAAACTGGCCCGATCCCAGGCTCAGGCGCTGGCCGCCCGTCAGCAGCCGTGCACCCTTGGCCAGCGCATCCTGTACATGGCGCTCGACCTTGGCCACCGCAACCGGCTCGATCAGCGGCCCCTGGTTGACGCCGTCTTCGAAGCCGTTGCCGACCTTGGCGGTCTTGACCTTGGCCGCGAACTTGTGTGCGAATTCCTCGTACACCGACTCCTGCACGTAAATGCGGTTGGAGCAGACGCAGGTCTGGCCAGCATTGCGGTACTTGCTGGCAAAAGCGCCTTCGACCGCGCTGTCGATATCCGCGTCGTCAAAGACGATGAAGGGCGCATTGCCGCCAAGCTCGAGCGACATCTTCTTGACGGTCGGGGCCGATTGGGCCATTAGGATGCGACCGACCTCGGTGCTGCCGGTAAAGCTGATGTGGCGCACCACATCGCTGGCGCAAAACACCTTGCCCACCTCGATGCTGCCGGGCCCATCGCTGGTCACCATATTGATCACGCCCGGGGGGATGCCCGCGCGCAAGGCCAGCTCGGCAGCCGCCAGGGCGGTCAGCGGGGTGAGCTCGGCCGGCTTGATGACTACCGGGCAGCCGGCAGCCAGTGCCGGCGCGACCTTGCGGGTGATCATGGCCAGCGGAAAGTTCCACGGTGTGATGGCGGCGCACACGCCGATGCTCTGGCGCAGCACCAGCAGGCGCCGGTTGTTGTCAAACTGCGGCAGGGTCTCGCCGTTGATGCGCTTGGCCTCTTCGGCAAACCATTCGACAAAGCTGGCCCCATAAGCCACCTCGCCGCGCGACTCGGCCATCGGCTTACCGTTTTCTGCCGTCATCAGGCGCGCCAGGTCTTCGGTGTGGGCGATCAGCAGGTCGAACCACTTGCGCATCAGGACGCTGCGCTCCTTGGCCGTCTTGCCGCGCCAGGCAGGCCAGGCCGCGTTGGCTGCAGCAACCGCCTGTTCGGCCTCGGCGGGGCCCAGATTGGCCACCTCGGCCAGCTTCAGGCCGGTGGCCGGGTCCATCACATCAAAACGGTTGCTGCCCTGGACCCACTGGCCGTTGATCAGCGCATCGGTCTTGAGCAGGCTCGGGTCCTTGAGCAGGGCCAGGGGAGAGGTTTTCATG
>Ga0194115_10001108_pt1 | contig 35850 bp, 32 predicted proteins | sample TA2MahsurfametaG_3_FD_148656 | JGI IMG/M metagenome (GOLD analysis project Ga0194115, IMG submission 148656) | Freshwater microbial communities from Lake Tanganyika, Tanzania - TA2015002 Mahale S4 surface | ecosystem: Environmental > Aquatic > Freshwater > Lake | place: Tanzania: Lake... | reverse complement strand
AGTTTCTTCAATAAATAATTTAGATTCCCCTTGAGCCAGTAAATTAAAAACTCTTTGCCTTAAATCCAAAGAATAAGCCTTCGCCATAAATCCACAAATTTAGTTGATATTGTGGGAAAGTTTAGTTAGAATTAATTAAGAGTATAGATTTATGTTTTGGTATATTGCTTTGATTATGAATAATAGTCATGGGCATAGCATTAATCAGGGTGTTGTTGGAGGTGGATTGGTAAATATTAAAATAAACGAAAGAGAAGCTGAATTTGAGCAATTGCCAACAAGTTACAGAACAAAGCCTTTAAGTAGAGCCAGTTCTTTCAGTATTCTTCCTACTGTTGAGAAGCGAGACGAGATGAGTAAGTAAAATTAAAGGGATATACCAAAACATAAATTTATGTTTTGGTATATTTCTTGTTGTTAAAAGCTTGTTTCTACGCTGTACGGGGTTTCCTAACCCCGTACAGCTGTTCATGTCTTTTTAACTTTTGGAAAGGATTGAGTCTTGGATTCAAACTCCTGAGATCCTTCGCTTTCGCTCAGGATGACAAATTATTGTTGGATGACAAGTTGTTACATATTAAAAGCTTGTTCCAAAACTGAATCTGAAAGTCTGCGTTCGATCAAAAGTTTCTCTTTTTGCAACTTTTGAAAAATCAAGACGAATTGGACCCATTGGCGAAGACCAAGCAATACTTAAGCCGTAGGACGATCTTAGTGAACCTGTATCAGTAACGTTTGCGCCAATTTTATTGATGTTATCCACTCCTTTGACAGTTCCATTATCGCTGAATAAAATACCATTAATTCCCAATTCTTTCGGCAAACCTAAAGGAAACATAAATTCTGCTGTTCCAACGTAATATTGATTACCACCCACAACGTCTCCTGTTGATAAAACTCTTGGTCCTAAACCTGCATATTCAAAACCTCTGAAGTTATTTCCACCCAAGAAGAAACCAAAGTTACTTCTAACATCTTGTCCAATACCGTCAATCATACCACCACGCATCAAGAATTTTAAAATATAATCATCATTAAATGTTGGAGCGTAATAACCAATTGAACCTTCATATTTTATGTTATCAACGTTGCCGCCAACAAATCCAGCATAGTCTTGGCTTAATGAAATATAATAACCATCTTTTGGGTTCATTATATTATCTCTTTTGTCATATAAAAAGCTTTGACCCACAGCAGAAGTTTTAAAAGTGCCTTGCAAATTTTTGATATTTTGAGAAGCTCCTGAGCTGACGTTACTAACTGTCTGGTCGCTGTAAGAATAGCGAACTTGATGTTTTAAGAATTCAGTTATTGCGTAATCTCCACGAAAAACAATCCCTTGGTAGGTTTGATCGTAAACTAGGGTTGATAGTTTATTTAATTCGTATTTCGATAAGTCAAAGCCCACATCAATTGGTCGACCCATAAAATAAGGTTTAGTGTAATTAATTTCTGATGTGTTGCGTAACGAAGATCTTTGAACGTTTATTCCAAGTTCTTGTCCAGTTCCAAAAAGGTTTCTTTCTTTAATTCCAATGTTTGCAGTTGCTTTGCCAATTGTGGAATATCCGATACCTAAATTTAGTTCGCCTGTTTTCTTTTCTTTAACTATAATCTCAATATTAACTTTATCAGACTTAAAACCTGAATCAGAAACTCGTTTGGTTTTAAATTCAACTTTATCAAAAAATCCTAAATTTTCTATTCTTTGCTTTGAGCGGTTAATTTTAGTGATATTGTAAGCATCACCTTCCTGAATTCTTAATTCTCTTCTTATTACTTCGTCTTTAGTTCTTGTGTTACCGCTGATTGTAATTTGATCAATATAAATTGCTGAAGTTTCATTGATGACAAAATCAACATCAATTACTTTTGTTTCTTTATTGCGTTTTAAAACTGGTTCAATGTGAGCAAAAGCATAAGACTTTTCTGACATAACTTCCACCATTCTATCAACGGTTTTGTCAATTAATTCAGAATTATAAGTTTTGCCTTTTTTTACTAAAATTTCTTTCTCTAAGATGGAAGAATCAAATTTATTTATGTGGTTGATTATGTTTATGTTGCCCAGTTTATATTTGATTCCTTCTTCAATTAAGAAAGTTATGAAAAATTTATCTTTATTTGGCGTAATTTGTGCAATTGAAGAAATTGCATTAAAGTCGGCATAACCTTTAGATCCGTAGAAGCGACGTAATTTCTCTTTATCAAACTCAACGCGATCAGAATCGTAAGTGTCTGAAGATGAGAAGAAGCGCCACCATTTTGATTTTTTAGTAGAAATTTCATCAAGTAAGTCTTGATCAGAAAAATTTTCATTACCAATAAAATAGATGTTAGAAATTTTGGTGGTTTTTCCTTCAAAAATTTCAAAAATTAATTCAACGCGGTTTTGATCTTTTGGAACTATTTTAGGATCAATTGTTGTAAGAAATCTGCCAGATTTTAGGTAAATTTCGTTAATTCTTTTTATATCTGATTGTAGTTTTGATTTGGTGAAAACAGAGCGTTTTTTCAAAGAAATTTCATTCTGTAAAGCTTCGTCTTCAATTTTCTTGTTTCCAATAAATTTAACTTCACTGATGATTGGATTTTCTTTTACTTCAACAATTACTGAATCAGATTCTGGATAAATTTTGACTTCAGAAAAAAGATCAGATTCGTATAGTTTTTTCAAAGCTTCGTCAATTTCTTTTTGTGAAACTCCTTCTTGATTAAGATTCGAAATGTAAGATTTTATTGTGCTGTTGGTAACTCTTTCATTACCTTTAATGATTATGTTACTAGAGAAAGCATTCGCACTAAAAAACAAGCAAGAAAAAAGGCACAGCAATAGCTTTGAAGATGAGCTAATTTTTTTCATGGCTTTTATTTGCATTAAGCTTTTTTGAAGATTGATAATAAAGAGAGAAGACGACGATAGTTTAGTGCTTTTTGATTTTCAATATTACTTTTTGTTAAAATAATTAATTATCCTAAAATGGTCATTCTGAGCAAGGCGAAGAATTTTAGAATTTTTACTTTGGAACACAAACGCTTGAGAATCTTCGCTTTTCTCAGAATGAAAATTTCTTCATGTTTAAAGTATTATCCTAAAAAATATTTACCTAACAAAAAAATTGACTTCGCAAAATTTTTTGATAATTTTATAGTTGTTCTTTTGGTGGCGATGTTACCGCTTCGTTTGGTTACTTAATTTTAATGCGGTTATGTTGCGATTTTTAGTCATAATTTTCCTTGCTACTTTTCCAAATTGGTCTTTTGCGTCTAGTGCAAAAGAAAGTCAAAAATCTTCTTCCAGAAACTACCTAACAATAGTTGGTTCTTCTACCGTCTATCCTTTTGCTGCCACAATTGCAGAAGAGTTTGGGCGTAATGCAAAATCTAAAAATCCAAAGTCAAGAACTCCTATTGTAGAAGCAATGGGTACAGGAGGTGGATTTAAGTTATTTTGTTCAGGTGTTGGAGTTCATTATCCTGATTTTTCAAATGCTTCACGTCGAATTGAAAAAAGTGAGATTGCAAGATGTTTGGAAAATGGTATTTCTGAACCTGTGGAAATAAAAATTGGTTATGATGGTATTGTTTTGGCCAACTCTCTTGGTGGTTTGCAATATAACTTAACTAAAGAACAAATATTTTTGGCTTTAGCCGAGAATGTTCCTGATGCAAGTGGTGAAAAATTGGTTCCAAATCCTTATCAAAAGTGGAGTGATATTGATGCCAAATTGCCAAATATTGCAATTGCAATTTATGGTCCTCCTTCTACTTCTGGTACAAGAGACGCTTTTGTTGAATTGGTCATGGAAGAACCTTGTGTGAAGTTAAAAGTTTTTGAAAAAGAATATTCTGATAAAAAGAAGAGACAGAAAAAATGTCATGTAATTAGAAGTGATGGTAAATTTATTGAAGCTGGAGAAAATGATAATCTAATTGTTCAAAAGCTTAGAAATGATGTAAATGCTTTAGGAATTTTCGGATTTTCATTTTTGGAAGAAAATCATGAAATAATTCAAGCCTCAAGAATTAATGATGTTGAACCAAGTTTTGATAATATTGTTTTAGGAACTTATCCTGTTTCGCGTCCGCTTTTTATCTATTTCAAGAAAGAACATCTTAACTTAATTCCACAAATGCGTGAGTTTATTTCAGAAATTATAAGCACTGATACCGTTGGTAAAGACGGATATTTGCTGCAAAAAGGACTTATCCCTCTTACTGATTTGGAAATCCAAAAAGTAAAGGATGAGGTGAAGAAAAGTTTCTAAAATTTTTTCTTCGCATTGCCTAGTGGTTTGTCGCTTATCTAATTTTATAAAGAAGTTAGATCTGTGGTAAATTCCTTATCTATTAACTAAAACTTATCGTAACTTATATGATAGCCTTTATTCCGTTGGTTATATTTGTTACGTTATCTTTAGTTATGTAACTTTCTAAGCTAAGATAGCGTAATTGCTTTTTCGTCTTGAAAGATGAGGAGTTTATCCAAGTGATAACTTCTAATAAATATTCAAATTTTGAGTATTTAACAAAGCAGGCCCGTCGCAAAAAATTGCGGCGGGTTTTTTTGTAAGGAATTTTTGGGTTTATAGCGATAATAAATAGTAAGGCAAAAATCTGCGGATGTTAAAAAAGATTGCCATGCACTATTTCAAACTGTTTGTGATGATGACTTAGTGTTAATATAATTCTGTTTTAGTAAATGCCAAAATAACTGAATTTTTGAATTAAGACAGCATTGAATAAGAAAAAAAGCTTCTTGCAAATATTCTCAAACACTAGAAAATATTACTCTTGAAATTTCATCAAATACAATAAATCAGAAAAAAATTATGCTTGTTGTTCAGAAATTTGGCGGCACTTCTGTTGGTGATATTGCCAGAGTTAAAAATGTTTCTAAAAAAATCAAACAAGAGTTAGACCTTGGAAACAAGGTTGTAGTTGTTGTTTCTGCTATGTCAGGAGTTACAAATCAACTGGTCGATTATTGTAGTCAGGTTTCAAGTCTTACAACTCCAGAAGCTTTGTGTGAATATGATTCTGTTACTGCAACAGGAGAACAAATAACTTGCGGGTTAGTGGCTTTAGAACTTCAATCTCAGGGATATAAAGCAAGATCTTTCTTGGGCTGGCAAATTCCTGTAAAAACCGATAATGTTCATAGTAAAGCAAGAATTGAAGAAATTGATGGATCAATTTTGCTTAAATCTTTAGAGGATTACGATGTGATTGTTGTGGCTGGTTTTCAAGGAATTAATGATTCATCAAATCGAGTAACAACTCTTGGTAGGGGTGGTTCTGATACTTCTGCGGTTGCAATTGCTGCGGCAATTAAAGCCGATATTTGTGATATTTACACAGATGTTGATGGAGTTTATACAACTGATCCAAGAATTACTGAGAAAGCACGTAAGCTTCAAAAAGTAAGTTATGAAGAAATGTTAGAAATGGCTTACAGCGGATCAAAAGTTTTGCAAACTCGCTCAGTTGCTATGGCAATGGCTCACAATGTTCGAGTTCGCGTTTTATCAACTTTCACTGACACAACCCCAAATTCGGGAACAACTTTAGTAAATAATGACGAGGAAATTATGGAAAGACGTTTAATTACAGGAATAAGTTACAGTAAAAATGACGTAAGAATTACAATCACAAAAGTACCAGATCGTCCAGGTCTTTCCTCATCTATTTTTGGCGCATTGGCACAAGCAGAAGTTAATGTAGACATGATTGTGCAAAATATCTCAGCCGATGGTTTTACAGATGTAACATTTACTACTTCTAAAGAAGAGCTTGAAAGAGCTAAGCTTGCAATTGATTCTGTAAAAGAACAAGCTCAATATCATTCGGTTCTAATTGATGAAAATATTGCTAAAATTTCTGTAATTGGTGTTGGTATGATTAGTCACTCTGGTGTTGCGCATACAATGTTCAAAACACTTGCTGAAAAAGGAATTAACATCCTTCTAATTTCAACATCGGAAATTAAAATTTCAGTTTTAATTGCAAAAGAATATGGTGAATTAGCAGTTAGAGTTTTACATACTGCTTACGGACTTGACGCTAAGTAATTATTAGTTGAATTAATTAAAATTAGAAACTAAGACCATTAGAACTTAATTTTTAAGATAATGAACTTAAGGAGGATTAATGGTCTCTGTTTTAAAAAATCGTCAGGATCAGCTAAAAGACATAATAGCTGGATGGAACTCTCTGGAAGCAGAAGTGAAGAGAAAATCTATAAACTTAATCATTCCTTTTATTGAAAGTGCAAGCTTGATATCTGAACTAACTTCTAGCGAAGCATTAAAACAAGAACTGCAATCTTTTGCTTTTAATTATCAACAAATATTTGGCAAAGATATTACTAGCCTTAAATCATCAGATTTTTCTGCTGAGGTGATGAGAACTTTGAATCAGATAAATGAAATTGATTCAAAACAGCAAATAACGTTAGAAGAGAAAAGATGCCAAGTAGAAGATTTGTTTGGTGTATCAGAAGCAGTAAAAGAATTTCGAAGAAAATTAATTGAAGAGTCAGATCATAAATATCAGCATGCTCACAGTCGTATCTCTTGGAACTACGGTAAATTTGTTCGTACAATTCTGGAAAGCCAAGGAAAATCTTTGGAACAAAGATCTCAAGAATTATCTGTAATTGAAGATGAAAAACAATTTTTTTCCTCTTTAGTTAGACTTAACAATGAAGTGGCTTTAGCTGACAATTTTGATGTAATTAAGAAAAATCATGGAGTTGATGGAATTGAAGAACATACTGCAATAAACCAAGGAACTCTTTATCGTGCTGGAGTTGATGCTGCAAGGCAGATAAGAGAAATAGAATCTTACGTTACTTCATCTTCTTCATCAGACTTAATAACCAAAGCAAGACAGTTTTTTACAGGATTATCTAGTTTAAAAAGTGTTAAAGTTGATACTGATCTTTTGGAAAGTGAGGTAAAAAAATACAAAGATACAGATTCTTGGCAAAAGCAGTATAAAGATAATTTAGTTTCGCAAGGCTTAGAAACTACAGTTGGTTATGAAATGGAGTTTTTATTGCTTCCTTTTGGTGGACCAAAAGCAGAAGAAGAACGTCAGAAAACAGAATTTGAGAAATTAGTAAAAGGTTCAGCAGATCTAAGTTCAAGAAAGAAAATGCGTGATAATTATGGTTTTCCTAGTCAAGAGCTTGCTAATACTCCAAATGTATTATTACTTTTTTCAGAAGATGAAATAAGACAAGAAAAAGAAGGAAACATTGCTAATGATTATGGTAAAGACGAAATTAGAGGGAAAATAGGAGAATTTTTGTTAAGTCAGAAAAATGCAAGTAATTCTGAAATGATTGATAAAGCGATATCAAATGTTCCTCTTCTTAGTAGAGAAGAGATGTATTTTTTTGATTTGTTATTTTTAAGGCATGATAAAGCGCAACTCAATAAATTAGCTCTTGATGGTGTGTTTGAATGGGATAAAACTTTAGAACAAAACCTAAGTAACATACTGCCCCGTTTAGCAAATAATGCATCATTTTACTCACAAACTTTGGATATGATAAGAGCCCATGAAGTTGCAATAGGTCCATTTTCAATTGATGATTTGTCTGCAAAGAATGATTCAATAAGTTATATGAGAGAAGTTTCTTCTGAACATCAACTAAGAATGAAAGATCGTGATGTGCAAATAAATCTTGGTGTTCAAAGACAAGGTGAAAGTGTTTTAAGAATTCAATCTGATGAAATAGAAGGTAAAAAAACAGTTTTTATAAATGCTGATTCTGTTGAAGTTATAAAAGCCATTCAAAATGGTTTGACCAAAGCAATTGAGGAAAATCCGTGGATTGCAAGAGGTGGACAAGAATTTGTTTCAGTTGGAGTTGATAGAAAAAAGGTTTTGATGGTTATCTGAAAGAAACTTCTTACTACAAACAATATGATTCGGAAATTCACACTCAAGATGCTTCAGCTTTTCCAGTACATCGTGATAATACTGGAAAGTCTGGAATGATTAGGTTGGCAAGAATTAACCCTGATTTGGCAGTACTAGAATTAAGATTAATTGGTAATAATACTCATGTGCCAAATTATGATGAATCGGTAAAACAAGTATTTAACGGCATGGATAAATTGCCTGAAGTAGTTTTTCCTTACATAATTGAAAGTTTGGAAGAAGCGAATTTGAGTTATAACCCAACAAAAGTTAATGTGAATTTTGATGGAACTATTGATGCTTTGCCAAGGCAAAGAATAAGCTATGAGACAACTCCTAACCCAAAACTTGAGCCATTCAATGTTATTAAAATTAGGTCTTATCAGCAGAAATCAAAACAAGAAGTAGAATCTATTTCCAGATAATTTATCTTGAATAAAAAGCTTCAAGATTTGCTTTTGCAATTGAATTTGCATTTATCATAAATCCAGCAAGAGCAGCAGTTGCATCTTCTGAAATTTCTAGCTTCTCAACAGATAAAGCGTGAATTGTCCAAATATATCTATGAGGTTTGTCACCTTGAGGTGGGCAAGGTCCGCCAAAGTTACGAATTCCAAAATCATTTCTGATTTGTAAAATATTATCAGTAGTTTTGAAGCTATTTTTTTTACCAAAATTTGAAGGTAAAGAGTTGTAGTTAACTGGAATATTAACAGCTAAATAATGCCACCAACCACTTCCTGTTGGAGCATCTGGATCATAAACTGTGATAGCAAAACTTTTTGTTCCCTCGGGAGCATTTTTCCAACTAATTTCTGGAGAAATATTTTTTCCTGAGCAGCCAAAACCATTAAAAACATATTTATTGGTAATTTTGGTTCCCATTTTTATCTCTTCACTGCTGGCGCTGAAAACACTAGAGCTGAAAGCATTTGTTGAGTAGATTGCTAAAACAAACAATGAAACTGAGAAGATTTTTTTCATACACTTAAAATAGTTATAAAATTTTTCTTACATTAATGTGAACACAGATTTTAGTGATCCTAAAAATAGTGTTTGTAGCAAATGCTTGTATCATAAAGTTGATAAAAGCATTAAATAACCGAAATTCCAATTGATAAATCGCCATCATCAATTTTGTTCTCAAAGAAAAATTTAGCCGATTTTTGTGCTAATTCTTTGTTATCATAAGTTTCTATAGAAGTTGATAAAGTTTGCTCTTTGATATATTCAGAAAATTTCAGAGCAACTTTTGTTATTTCTGAATTGGTTGATACAATTTTTAGAGCAATATTGTCAGAAAGATTCAAATTAGACTCTTTTCTGCTTTGTTGAATTGCACGCACAATATCTCTTGCTATTCCTTCTTCTTCCAAATCTTTCGTTACTTCAATGTCAATTTGAATAAGACAATCGTTACTTGGAAGAGATGCAATCACAAACTTTTTGTCATCTTGATTTTTAGGAGTGAGTTTAATTTCAAATTCATCATCAATCAATGAGACACCAGCAATTGAAATTTCTTTATCATTGATTTTTTTCCAATCACCAATTTTTACAGCATTAGTAATTTCTTTAACTTTTGAACCGTATTTTACGCCAATTTTCTTGAAATTAATTTGTAATTTTAGTTCAGCTAAATCTTCAATTTCTTCTGCAATTTCGATATTCTTCACATTAACTTCTTCAGCAATAATTTCTTTAAAGTCGTTAATTTTAGAAGAATTTTTGCCGATAACTTTTAGTGATTTTAGAGGAAGACGAACTCGTAAGTTTTTATTGTCGCGAATTGAAAGTGCGGTACTACAGACTTCTCTTACTAAATCCATTTCCGACACTAGCTTTTTCTCTTCTTCTATAAAAGAAACATCAGGAAAATCTTGTAAATGAACTGAAATTTTACGATTTATCATATTTAATTATTCTAAATTTCCGATAACAAAAACTTCTTCACCAGCATTAGTTAAGATTTGTTTAATTTCTTCAACATTGCTTTTATCAACGACCAAAACCATGCCAATTCCGCAGTTGAAGGTGCGGTGCATTTCGCTGTCAGTCACATTTCCTAATTTTTGCAAGTAAGGAAAAATTTGTGGTCTTTCCCAAGAATTATAGTCAATTTTTGGCGTTAGTCCTTCTTTTAAAACTCGTGGTAAATTTTCAACTAAACCACCACCAGTGATGTGAGCCAATGCTTTTACTTTGCCAGTTTTAATGGCTTCTAAACAGCTGCGAACATAAACTTTAGTTGGAGTTAAAAGAACTTCTCCAATTGTTTTATTGCCAAATTCAGCAATTTTATCTTCGAATTTTATGTTATTTTGTTTCAAAATATAGCGTGCTAAAGAGTAACCATTTGAGTGTACTCCACTTGATTTTAAACCAATTAGAATATCTCCAGATTTAGTTTCTTTTGGTAATATTGCATCTCTTTCAACTGCACCAACTGCAAAACCTGCCAAATCATAATCTCCAGATGTATACATTCCTGGCATTTCTGCAGTTTCACCGCCAATTAAAGCACAATTTGCTTGTTTGCAACCTTCAGAAATTCCTTTTATTACATCTGCTGCAACGTTAACTTCAAGTTTTGAGCAAGCAAAATAATCAAGGAAAAAAAGAGGCTCAGCACCTTGAGCAAGAAGGTCATTTACTGACATTGCAACCAAGTCAATTCCAATGGTGTCATGTTTTCCAAGTTCAATTGCAACTTTTAATTTAGTTCCAACTCCATCGGTTGAGGAAACTAAGATTGGATCTTTATAGTTGCATTTTTTAAGATCAAAAAGAGCTCCAAAGCCACCTAAATCAGAGTCAGCCCCAATTCTTTTTGTTGCTTTAGCAAAAGGTTTTATACGGTTAACTAATTCGTTTCCAGCATCAATATCAACACCGGCTTGCTTATAATTTAAAGACATGATAGATAATTTAATGGATTTTTTTTTGCTGCATTTTAAGCTTGGCAAATGTAGTTAAAATTAAGATAATTCGCCACAAAATACAATGCTAAAAATTACTGGTTACAGATGAAAAAGCTATTTTTTATTTCGATTTTTATATTTTCAATAATTTCTCAAAACGGTTTTGCTCAAGTTAATAATATTTACTTGATTGAAAATATTGAGGGCAGAGCAAGTGCAACTTCTTCTGGAGAAGCAAAAACTTTAGCGACAAAAAATGCTAGAAGAACAGCGTTTAGTGAGTTGCTTGCTAAACTTTCTTTGGATGCGGCTTTAATTTATAAAGTTACTGATGAAGATATTTTTGATACAGTTCTTTCTGAGCAGATTAGCGATGAAAAAATTTCGCCCAATGAATATGTGGCAAATTTTAATATATTATTTTCAAAAAGCATTGTTGAAAAAGTTTTGCAAAATCAGAATGTAAAAAAAGCTGAATTTGAGTTGAGCGAGAATTACTTGTTGATTCCAGTCAAAGTTTGGTCTTCTAACGGATTTGAAAATAACTTATCAAAATTTACTTTATGGGGCCAAGAAAATGAGTGGATGGAAGTAATTAATTCTTTTGTGAAGAAACGTCGAATATCACAATTTATAATTCCAGAAGGTGATATTTCTAATATTGCGATCTTAAATCAGGATAATATTGAAAATGTTAGTTTTAATGATTTAGAGATGATGTTGTCTAAATATAAGTCTTCTGAAGCAATTGTGATGTTTTTTTCTTACGATAAAATTGATAATAAAGTTACAATTTTAATTCAAGATATTACCAAGTTGCAAAAAAAGAAGTTTAAACTTTCTTTTGTTAATGTGGATCGTTTGAGTTATGATGACTTGGCAAATAAAGTTTGTGAAAAAGTAATTGAGTATTTGATTAACAGCAAAACTAAAGAATCTCAATCTGAGAAAAATATAGTAAAGATTGAAATTCCAATTTCTGGCTTGGGTAATTGGTTGATGATAAAAGATAAAATTGAAAGAAGTAACTTGGTCAATCAATTAGATATTGAGTCAATTTCAAAAGATTACGTAACTATTTCAGTTAACTATATTAACAAAAAAGAAGGAATTATTGAGGCTTTCTCAAAATTAAATCTCTTCTTAGAAAAAAAGAATGATAGTTTTTACTCATTAATAGCAAAATAAATTTGAAGCTATGCAGTTAAAAGAAAAAGTAATTTTTACTGGTTTAAGTGTAATTTTTTTTTGTTGGCTGGTCTATCTGGCAAAGTCAATTCTTACACCTTTTGTATTTTCAATTATAATTGCTTATCTTTTAAATCCTGTTGTAGAGCGTTTCCATAGAATTCATAATATGTCGCGCCTTTACGCAACCTCTCTTATTTTAGGATTGTTTTTTGCTATTTTTGTCAGCGTTTCTTTGATGGTTTTACCAACGATTTATTCGCAAACACTTGATTTAATCGATGTGCTTCCAGAATATTTCAAAATTGCTACTAACAATATTTATCCCAAAATCTCATCTTTGCTAGGTAAAGCAGGATTTGTTATGGAAAGCGACTTCTCACATTTTGCTCAACAGTCAGCTGCAAATTCTGATGTTATAAATTTTTCCAAAAACATAATAAATAATGCTATCACTTCTACAGTAGTAATTATTAACATTTTTTCTCTGATTTTTATAACTCCAATTTTGATTTTTTACCTTTTAAAAGATTGGAATGTGATTATTGCTAAAATTAACGATTATTTGCCAAGAACTAGTTCTTCTCTAATCAGAAGAATATTTAAAGAAATTGATGATAAGCTTTCTGGATATATAAGGGGACAGTTAAATGTTTGTTTTATTTTGGGTACAATTTATTCAGTTTTACTAAGTTTTACGGATTTAAATTTTGGGTTTATAATTGGTTTTCTAACTGGTATGTTGGCTTTTATTCCTTATGTTGGAATGACAATTGGCTTTGTAGTTGCAATAATTGTTGGTTTGTTTCAGTGGGGTTTTGATGTATCGGGAATTTTAGCAATTATTTTTATTTTCCTAACAGGAAATATAATTGAGTCAAACTTTCTTACACCAAAATTAATTGGATCAAAAATAGGAATTCATCCAGCATGGTTAATTTTTGGTCTGTTTTTCTTTGGTGATTTGTTCGGTTTTGTTGGAGTTTTAATAGCTGTACCACTAACAGCAATTTGTGGTGTCATTATAAAGCATATTGCTCTTGAGTATAAAAGGAGATTTACATAAATGAGCCATCACGATATTGCAAAAGAAATAGAAAAATTAGCGGATGATCTTGGTATTGACCGTAAAAGATCAATTGGTGAAGTTGCCAAAGAATTGAAAGTTGCAACCCACATTATCAGATTTTGGGAAGAAAAATTTCCACAAATTCAGCCTGAAATTGGCAATGGAAAAAGAAGATATTATTACAATAAACAGCTGAAAACTTTAAAAAGAATAAAAAAGTTTTTATATGAAGAAGGCTATACAATTGCTGGATTGCAAAAGTTACTAAAAAAGAGAAAGCAAGATAATTATAAGGAAGAAGATTTAGATATTATTTTGCATTCTGAATTTTCTGAAGAGGAAAAAAAATTGCTTCTTCATGATTCAATTCAAGAAGATGATAATTCTAAAAACTATCAAATTGATGATTTTATTGAACAGAATTCTGATTCCAAATTATTAAGAAAAGATATGGCAGAGGCTGAAATTTTGCTCAGAAATGTTAAGAAAAATTTGTCAGATTTAAAATATATTTTGCAGAAATCGATTTTGTAGCAATCATTTTTCATGTTGAGTGAAAAGTTGCTAGGTAAATAATTTGAAGCAAAATATTAAACAAACACCAGAAATATTTATATGAAACAAAGATTAGTAAAAATTTCAGAAGTTCAAGATAAACAAATGACTTTTGAAAAAGTGTTTGGAGAATTCGCAAAAATTAAAAGAGAGCCCATTACATTGATACAAAAACAGTTTCAGTCTAAAATTATAAATGGAGATGTTACAGAGACTCTAAAGACTGTAAATAAGAACTTAAAATTTGATGTTATAATTGCTGATCCTCCATACAATATAGGAAAAAACTTCGGAAATAATAATGATTATATGGAGTTGGGAAAATATGTTGAGTGGTCAAAAGAATGGCTTGATTTGTGTTTTGACCTTTTGGCGGAAAATGGTTTAATATATGTTTATGGTTTTCCAGAAATTTTAGCGAGAATAGCTGTTCAATATCCTATAGAGAATCAAAGAATATTAGCGTGGCACTATACCAATAAAACAACGCCTTCCTCAACATTTTGGCAGCGTTCTTATGAGTCTATTTTGTGTTTGTGGAAAAATAAAAGACCAGAGCTTGAAATTGATCAAATAAGAGAACCTTATACCGATAGTTACTTAAAATGCGCTGGTAAGGAGAGGAAGAACACCAAAGGAAGGCTTGGGAAGGAAACAACTGTTTATAATGTGAATCAAAAGGGAGCTTTACCTAGAGATGTTATAAAAATTCCAGCTCTTGCTGGGGGAGCGGGCAGAGTTGAAAGACATTTTATGTGTAAAACATGTAATAATTTATACGAGTCTAATGAGTTAAAAAATCATGAAGGTCATGATATTTTGCAGCATCCAACTCAAAAGCCAATGGAGCTAACGAAAAAATTAATTCTTTCTCGTGTAAATGGTAACAAAGGTAGAACTCTTATACCATTCGCTGGTTCTGGTTCAGAGTGCGTGGTTGCAAAAAATCTTGGAATTGAATTCCTTGGAATTGAATTGAATCCAGAATATGTTGATTATGCAAATAAGTGGTTAAATTTAATAAAATAAATTATGTACAAATTAACAGATGTAATGCTGCAGAATCTTGAAAAAGATTTGAAAAAGTTCCATGAGTTATTTCAAGGCGGAAGATGCCAAGCATGGCAATTAGAAGAGTTAATTGCTAAATCAATCAATAGCGATTTTAAAGCCAAAGACAAAGCTTTTTGGAAGGGTAATGGTCACGAATTGAAGCAGATATAGAAGTTGGTAACAATAAAATTTCTATTAAATCAGGTAAGATTGAGGAAAAATCTAAAACAAAAGAGGAAAGACTTGTTTTGTCTGGACATCGATTGGGAAGATTTGAAGGGGATTTAGAAAAGATATCGGAGTTTTTAAGTAGTAATACTTATTTATTGATAGCGGTTCCATATATTCTAAAAGAGTGTGATAAAGGAAAGCAGCATAACTATCAATTAGTATATATGGATGCTTCAATCTTGAAGCCTTCTAATTGGAAAGTTAAATATTCAAAAAATAATTCTAGGAAAATATCTAAATACGAATGTATAAATGAAAAAGGTGTATATTGTAGTATTAGTCCATCTATGAGTTGGCAGGTTTGGTGGGAAATTCCAACTTCGATTATTGCTGATAAAAACAAAACTCGTATAATTTCTATAAGCTAATGAGATAAAGAGAAAATTTATTTACTATACCTTCAAATCAAAGTCAAAGAACACCAACAAAAAATAATAGTAAAATTTGCTAATAATCACTAAAGACAAGAATTTGTAGATATTGCTTCTGAAAAATCCGCACAAAACAGCAAAAGGATTTCCAATTGCACTTATCCACGAAACTAGAAGTAAATAAATAAAGTATTTGTTCCATTTATTTTCAGCATTAGCAATTTCCTTTTCTTTGTTAATAAAAAAATCGCTTTTTCGTAAAAATAAAAAATATTTTCCAATTAAGTAATTTACTAAAGATCCGCCAACACTTCCCAAAAAAGCCAAAGAGAATATAAAATAGTTATTATGGTTGCCAAAAATAGTTAGTAATTTCACAGCCATCTCATCTCTTGGTGGCAAAATTAAAGCTGAAAAGAAGCTGTCACAAAAAAGAAAGAAATAACTTTCGAATGCAGGCATGTTTGATTTTAAAAAATGTTAGTATTATACCAAATTATAAATCTATATGCCAAACTAAAAATATATTGGCTTCACAATATGGATTGTGACTTGCTATTTTTCACATTCACAATGACAAGTCAGATTCAATAGCTTTACTTTTTAATATCAAAAGTAAGAAAATTACAAAATTATTTTGAATTATTAATGAAAAAATCAAAAGCCTTTTCTTTATTTGAAATTTCAATTGTTACAGTTGTTATTGCTGTTTTGATGGCTGGAGTTTTACAAAGTAGAAATATTGTCAAAAAAGCTAAATTAAATAATGCAAGAGCGTTAACGGTTTCTTCCCCAGTGAAATCAATAGATGATATAGTGGCCTGGTTTGAACCAACTTTAGAAAAAAGTTTCACAAAAGATGAAGGTGTTGATGGTAATAAAATTAGTACTTGGTATGATATTAATCCAAATATTACTACAACTGCTAATAATGCAAATCAAAGCACTTCGATAAATAGACCAACTTACACTGAAAGTGCTATCAATGGTATACCAGCAATTAGATTTAATAGTAGTAGTTCGAATTACTTATTATTTGATGGAACTTCTTTGGCAAATTCACCTTATACTGTTTTTATAGTTGAACAAAGAAGAGCAAGTAATAGTGATAATTTCATTATTGCTGGCAGTAATACTCCGGACAATACAAATTTGACCATTGGCTATAGCACAGATACTAAACTTATGATGGCTTATAGAAATAATGGATATTACGCAAATATAAGCGGATATTCAAATATAATTCCAAGAATTCATAGTGTGGTTTTTAATTTTTCTGCTAGAAAATATTATGTAAATGGAGCAGAATTAACTTTAATACCATATGGAGCTTATCCAAGTCAATCTTCACCCACTCAAGCTTTTGATGATGCTGCTTTAGGTAGAATTACTATATTGGGAACTTCTAGTTATTATGAAGGTGATATTGGTGAAGTTATTATTTTTAAGAAGGCTTTGACAAGCGAAGAGAGAAAGTCGGTTGAGCAATATTTGAGTAAAAAGTGGAATATTGATTTAAACTAGATACCAAATAAACTATTTGTTGATCGTATACTTAACTATCAAGAAATAGTTTATTTGGTATAGAACTAGTCTTTTCTGTTGATAATAAATTCCGCTAGTTTTTCAAGTAAAGCTGCTTTTCCACCAAAAACTCTGATATGAGCTATTGCTTGTTCTTTAAGCAAATTTAGCTGTTTTACTGCGTTATCTAAACCAACAATGTCAACTATACTGGCATTTTCCTGTGGTTTTTTATGAATATTTTCATCAATTTCTGTTTTTCCTAAATCTAATCCACAATGATCCAAAATGTCATCTTTGATCTGAAAAGCTAATCCAAGATCACGAGCATAATAACGTAGTGCATTCTTTTCCTGAGTGTTTGCATGACCTAAAATTGCGCCCATCTCGCAAGAGGCAACAAATAGGGCTCCTGTTTTAAGACGATGTAATTTTGCTAATTGTTCTTTACTAATCTTTTGAGCTGCATTTTCTAAATCCATCATTTGTCCGCCAACCATACCACCAAAACCAGAAGCAATTGCTAATGTTTTTATTAATTCACATCTGATAAAGGGGTCTTTATGAGTTTCAGTATCGGCCAAAACTTCAAAAGCATAAGTAAGTAAAGCATCTCCAGCAAGTATTGCTGTTGCTTCATTGAATTTTTTGTGGCATGTCAATTTACCACGACGAAAATCATCATTATCCATTGCTGGTAAATCATCGTGAATCAAAGAGTAAGTGTGAACAAATTCAATTGCCGAAGCTGTGCGAAGAGCATTTTTCGGATCAACTCCAAATAGTTGAGCTGAAATAATTGTTAAGAAAGGACGAATTCTTTTTCCGCCAGATAATATAGAATAACGCATTGCTTCAGCCAAGTTTGAATCTTCAAAGTCTCTTGGTAGAAGGTTTTTCATTTCTTTTTGCACTAAGGAAGCACAAGATGTAAGGGCTTCTTCTAAAGATTTCTCAAGCATAAGTACTTATTTTTTCTCCACTTAGGGGATTAATTTTAGTGATAAAAACCAACTTGTAATGACTGCAAAATAACGAAGAGAGAAAAATTACTTCAAACTCTTCGCTAAATATTTTCCAGTAACAGATTTTTTATTCTTTGCAATTTGTTCTGGTGTTCCTTCAGCAACTATATAGCCACCTTTTTCACCACCGTAAGGTCCAATATCAATAACCCAGTCTGCAGTTTTTAGAACGTCTAAATTGTGTTCGATAACTAAAATTGAATTTCCACCTTCAACTAACTTATGTAAAACTTTTAAAAGTTTGTTTATATCTTCAAAGTGTAAACCAGTGGTGGGTTCATCTAAAATATATAAAGTATCGCCAGTTGCTTTACGGCTTAGTTCTTTTGCTAACTTAATTCTTTGCGCTTCACCACCAGAAAGCGTTGTTGCACTTTGACCAATTTTCATGTAACTTAATCCAACGTCACATAATGCTTTGAATTTATCATAAATATGAGGCATTGAAGCGAAAAACTTAGCTGCATCTTCTGCTGTCATCTCCAAAATTTCAGAGATTGATTTATCTTTATACTTAACTTCTAAAGTTTCGCGATTGTAACGTTTGCCGTGACAGGTTTCGCATTTTACATAAACGTCAGGTAAAAAATGCATTTCAATTTTAATTAGTCCATCACCTTGACAAGTTTCGCATCTTCCACCTTTCACGTTAAAAGAAAATCTTCCAACTTTATAGCCTCTTGCTTTTGATTCAGGTAAATTAGTATAAAATTCACGAATAAAAGTAAAAGCTCCAATATAAGTACAAGGATTCGATCTTGGAGTTCTGCCAATTGGAGACTGGTCAATTTCAATGATTTTATCAATTAAATGCGATCCAGAAATAGATTCGTAGGGTCCAGGAATTGCTTTTGCCTTATTAACAATTTTGTCCAAAGCTGGATAAAGAGTTTTTATAATTAAGCTTGATTTTCCACCTCCAGAAATTCCTGAAACTGCAGCAAAAATCTTCAAAGGCAAGTTTAGCGTAACATTTTTTAAGTTATTTGCAGTTGCGCCTTTTAGTGTGATCATTTTTTTTGGATCAATTTTGCGTCTTTTGCTTGGAATTTCAATTTCCTTCTTGCCGCTTAGATATTGACCAGTGATACTGTTTGGGTCTTTAAATACTTTTTGTGGAATTCCTTCGGAAATTATATTGCCGCCATGTACCCCAGCTCCTGGACCAACGTCAATTAAATAATCAGCTTCGCGCATCATTTCTTCATCATGTTCAACAACAATAACAGAATTTCCTAGATCGCGTAAGTTTTTCAATGTGCAAATCAGCTTGTCATTGTCTGATTGGTGAAGTCCAATTGAAGGCTCATCTAGTACATAAAGTACACCGGAAAGTCCTGAGCCAATTTGTGAAGCAAGACGAATTCTTTGCGCCTCACCACCTGATAAAGTACCAGCTTCACGATTAATTGTTAAATATTCCAAACCAACATTTTTAAGGAATCCCAAGCGACGATTTATTTCTTTTAAAACTCTTTCGGCAATTTTTTGGTGAGTTGTATTCAGCTTTTTATCAAGTGCTAAGAACCATTCACTTGCTTTGTCAACAGACATTCTGCTAACTTCGCCAATATTTAAACCATCAATTTTGATTGATAAAGCTTGTTCATTTAATCTGTTTCCACTACAAGAAGAACAGGTTTTAAGAGTTTGAAATTTCACCAATTCTTCTCTGACCCATTCGCTTTCGCTTTCAGAGAATTTCTTTTTAAGTCCGTTTATTATACCATCAAAAGGCTTTTTAACTTTGAAAGATTTAAGCCCATCTTCATGCTTAATTTCTATTTCTTCTTCTCCTGTGCCATAGAAAATTTTATTTTTTATTTCTTCAGCAAGAGTTTTGAAAGGTACGTCTAAAGAAAATTTATATTTTTCTGATAAAGCTTGCATAACCTGTTGATAAAAACGCGCTTGAACTCCTTGCCAAACGGCGATAGCTCCTTGACGTAAGGATAAATTTTCATCTTCTATAACCAAATCTTCACTGAAGTAAAGTTCTGTTCCAAGTCCATCACATGATTTACAAGCGCCATATGGGCTATTGAAAGAAAAAAGTCGTGGTTCAATTTCTGAAATTGTAAAGCCTGATTCTGGACAAGAAAACTTTTCGCTGAAAATTAAAACTTCACCAACTTTATGTTTTGATTTTGGACTTTCTGGCAAACCAACAATTTCAACAAAAAGCAAACCTCCGGAAATTTTTAAAGCAGTTTCCACAGAATCTGCCAAACGATTTCCTAAATCATCAGATACAACAACGCGATCTACAATAATTTCAATATCATGTTTTTTATTCTTGTCTAAAGCTGGTAAAATTTCGTTTAAATCATGAACTTTACCATTAACTCTAATTCTTTGAAAACCTTGTTTTCTTGCTGACATCATCTCTTTGCGATGTTCACCTTTTTGGCCGCGAATTATTGGCGCCATGATATAAATTTTAGATTTTTTTGGTAAGTCCAAAATTTTATCAACCATTAAAGATGAAGATTGGCTTTCAATTGGTTTTCCTGTCGCAGGAGAGTAAGGAACTCCAATTCTTGCAAATAAAAGTCGGAAATGATCATAAATTTCCGTAACCGTTCCAACTGTAGATCTTGGATTGCGAGAAGTTGTTTTTTGATCAATTGCAATTGAAGGAGAAAGACCTGTAATTGATTCAACATCTGGTTTATCTTGCATATCAAGAAACTGACGTGCGTAGGAAGATAAACTTTCAATGAATCTTCTCTGTCCTTCAGCATAGATTGTGTCAAAAACCAAAGATGATTTTCCAGATCCGCTCAGACCAGTTACAACAACCAACTGATTTTTGGGAATTTCAATATTAACGTTTTTTAAATTATGCTCTTTAGCGCCAACAACTTTAATGAACTTTTCTTCCATGAATTTTTAAAACCTTTCTACAAATTTTTTGAGTTTAGAACAAAATGAATTTTACAAAGCGCGCAATTTTAAGTGACAGCTGCTTAATTGCAAGTGGCTAATTTGTGATAAAATTGGTAATTCACTATTCCTTCCCCGTCATTGCGAGTAAGCCATCAGGCGAAACGTGGCAATCTCTTTTTAATGAAGATTATTAAGTGTGGATTGCCACGTTTCGCCTGATGGCTTACTCGCAATGACGACATAATAGAAAATACTCCTTAGCAGGGCTGAACTTGCAGTCCATTCCTGCTTGGGTTAATTATTAATTTTCTGCAATTATGGTTTTGTTTGTAACAAGTGTTTTTACGCAATTTTGATACCATCTAAAACAATCTCATCAATTTAGCGAATTTTTCTAAATCTTCTTCTTTTGGGTAAGAAAAATAATTTCCTTCGCCCAAACTTTGTTGTTTGGTAATTGCAATTTTTTCATCTTTTTCAATTTGGTCTAAAGCTTCTATTATTAATTTACAGCCACCTTTGTAAAGGTTATTTACATTACTAATAAAATTTTCATTCCAATCAATTTCACTGTGAGAAAAATCAATAATATCACCATTATCAATCCCTTCATTTTGAATATAATGCAATGTTGTTCCAAGATTTTTTTCACCATTTAAAATTGCCCAAAAGCTTGCCATAACGCCACGATAATGGGGCAAAATTCCAGAATGCAAATTTAAAACACCAAATTTAGGAAGATTTATAAATTCTTGTTTAAAAATTTGTCCAAAACGAATTGAAATTGCTAAATTTGGTGCAAATTCTTTAAAATCTTTTAAAGCTTCTTCAGAATTGATGTTTTGATATTGCAGAATTGGCAATTTTAAAGCATCAAAAAAACTTTGAACGCCTTCTTGTTCAATGCTTTTAAGTTGAATTAGTTTTGATGAAAGATTTTGTGTTTTGCCAACTTGACTTGACAAAACCAACTGAACTTCATGTTTTTGTAGATGGCTTTGCAAAATTTCAAAAGCTTTTTTAGCGTGAATATCTTGATTTAAAAATAACAGAATTTTCATGTTGTTTTATTCATTATAAATTTCTTCAATGTTATAGTTCTTAATATTAAAATTTTTAATTGTAATATGCATATCTCACTTATTTTAGATAATTTGATAAAGTTAGATTGTATTAATGATTTTATTTCAATAATTGAGATAAAATTTAGTGAAGATGTTGAAAGTAACAAAAAAATTACTACCGCTAAAAAGTTGTTAAATCAATTTTTGATGGATTATATATCAAAGGTTGATGTTGATCGCAATTTATTATTTGATGAAAAAAACACCAATAACATTACTTTAGCCCTAAAAATTTTTGATAATTCTTTTTTTAAACAACAAATAAAAAATTTTGATTTGTTTTTGTCCGATTTAAAAGATTTGGAAAGTTTTTTTAATAATCTAATAAACCACAAAAGCCCTATATTTATAGAAGGTAATGATGAAGATATCGCAATTTTTAAAGAAAAGAGATTGTCAATTTTAGCTAAAAAATTTAATTAAATGAAGTCACTTTTACGAAGATATACAATACCATCTGCTAAATTGCTGCCAAATCAAGAAGCATTTGATTTTTTGCCTTCTTGTTCACAAGCTAGGTTTGATTTAACGTCAGTTGAAGCAATTGCTAAAGCACCAGAAAAAGTATTGCAGCAAATTAGAAATACTGAAGTTGATTACAAAAGATTTAAAGGGGTTTCCACTGGATCTCTTGCTGTTCTTCAAAGTTGTTCAAATTTCTTAAGATCTAATAATATAAATTGTGAAACTAGAAATATTTCATTGTCTGATGGAGTTTTGTCAGGAATATCTAAGGTTTATGAAACTTTAAGAATTGGCGGTAGTGATAAAATCATTTTACCAACACCAACTTTTGGATATTATTTTCAACAGTTAAGAGAGAAGGGAATAGATTTTGAAACAGTTGCAACCACAAAAGAAGAAAGTTTTCTTCCTAATCCTGATATTTTAGAAACTGCTGTAAAAAAAGGAAATTCTAAAGTTTTATTGCTTTGTTATCCAAACAATCCAACTGGAAAATTAATGAACCAAGAAACTGCTGAAGCAATATCTGAAATAGCAAAAAGACATGATTTATTCGTAATTTCAGATGAAGCTTTTTTGGGTAATGTTATTGCGCCAGAAAGAAACTTTTCTATTGCTAGAGTTCCGGGAATGTTGGACAGATCTATTACATTTTTTAGCATATCAAAGATGATGGGTTTGCCTTCTGGAGCGGCATCAAATTTTTGTTTTGGCAACGGAGATTTGATTAGAAATTTTTCGAAAGTTGGTGGATATTATAATGAGCAAGTAACAAGAGAAGCTCTTGAAGATAGTCAGGAAAACAGAGAATTTCTTGTTGAAAGTAAAAGAAAATATTTGGCAAATATAGATTTAATTAAAAATAAAATTTCTCAATTAAATAAAAAATTTGGTGAAATTTTTGGTGAAGAAAGAAATGAAAATGAAGCTTATGTGAAGCCTTTGGTAAGCAATCCAGAAACTGGGGGTGTGTATTTAATTGATTTTTCAGGCTTAAGAGACAAAGTTTATAATGGTAAAAAATTTGATACAGGTCTTGATATTGCAAAATGGTTATTAAAAGAAGCTTCTTTAGGATCAGTTCCCGGTGAGTGCTTTATGTTTTCACCAAAAGATATGTTGGTAAGAATTACCACCAGTGAAAGTTCTGAAACTCTTGATAAAGCTTTTGATTCGGTAATTGATGCTGCTGTAAAAATAACAAATCAACCAAAAAGTGCTATAGTTTCACCTACTGCTGATGGGCTTTCCGCTAATAAAGAAAAAACAATTTGATTATAATATTGTTCAGATTTCTTGATAGAATATCACTGCAAGTCTTATCTTTTAGATATTATTTAATGTTCACTTTAGTTTAACTGTCACTCCGGAGAAGCTTTTTCTTCTTTCGTCATTGCGAGGAGCTTTAGCGACGTGGCAATCCATTTTTCCTAACTTGTGGAATATTTTGATTTTTTTGCAAATTCATCGATTGTAGCTATAAAATCTTGAGTAATTTTTTTCAAAATCATGCCATTTTTATGCATCATAGAATAATTCATCTTAGGAAAAAAGTTTGACAAATTCTTTACTGCCAAATTTTTGTCACTTTCATCCAAACAAATTGTTGAAACCAAAGCTACAAAGTCATTTTCTTTTACAAAATGCTTTAGCATTTCCCAATTGCCATTTTCAAATTCAACACTGCCTTTTAAATTGTATTTTTTTACAACTTCTTCAAATAAAGGTAGTGTAATTAAATTGCGGTCAATTCTGATTAAATCAAGTTTTTTTAAGTCACTTAATGACTCAATTTCTCTTTTGGCAAAATAATGACTTTTGCTCATTATTAAAATTGGATCATAAGAAATTGCATCAACATATTTAATTTCTGGATCGTGTTTTGATTCTGGGTAAAAGGCCAAATCAATTTGATTGTCTTTAATTCTTTGGGTGGCGTCATCAAGTGAAATATTTTTTATTACTATTTTACTTTCAGGGTAAAGTTTTTTAAAAGAAGCAACAATTTTGGGCATAAGATAAGAAATTGCGATGTGGTGAACAGCGATATTGATGGTTTTTTCTTCTATGTGATTTCTTTCTTTCAAAAACTTATCTACAACTGACTCAAATTCTTGCATTAAAGGACAAGCTATTTTGTAAAAGTCCACTCCATCATCTGTTAGTGATAGTGGTTTTGAGTTTCTATTAAAAAGCTGCAAATTTAAATCTCTTTCTAGTGATTGAATTTGTAAAGTTACTGTTGATTGAGTAAGATTCATTATTTTTGCTGCTTCTGATATACTTCTAAATCTTGCTGCATAGTAAAATCCTTTAATTTGCTGCATTCTGTTCTTTTTATAGCTAAAGTTGTGAAGTTTTTCCATAAAATTGATTTTATTAATATATATATTGAAATCTTTTATATTACTAATTTGCTTTCTTGTTCCAAATCAACTTTCTTATTTGTTCCTATTTTATTTTTCTTGTTAACGACTCATTTTAACACATGGAACAAAATGCAAAAAACGAAGTTGTAGAATTTTCAAAAAAGCCAGAAGCATTCTCTTCTTTTGAATATATTTCAGCAATTACGCATGAGTTAAAAACTCCACTAAATGCCATAATTGGTTTTTCTGATGCGTTGCAAGAAGAATTGGTAAAAGTTTTTGATAATCATGCCTCAATTATTGATATCAAAGCATTGATTGATTATGTGAAAGAAATAAATCACGCAGCGCAAGAAATGAATGAACTGGTGCATGATTTGCTTGATGTTAAGGCTGCTGCTTCAGGAAATTTTTCAGTAAATTTAACTAAAGAAGTTGATATTATTGATCTGATTAAAAGGTCACTTAGATTAAATCATGATTACGCTTTGCTGCGTCATGTAAATTTTAAGATGATTATTGATTCAGATATTCCACCAATAAAACTTGATGCTAAAAGAACTAAACAAATTTTAACCAATCTTATTTCAAATGCGGTGAAATATAGTCCGGTCAATAGTGAGGTTAGAGTTGTGTTGGTGGTTTGTGAAAAATTTCTTGAAATAAAAATTTGCGATCAAGGTTTTGGCATGACGCCAGATCAAGTTAAAACTGCTTTTGAAAAATATGGAACTATTGAAAACCCTAATTCTGGTAAAGTTGATTCTTTTGGTTTTGGATTGCCAATAGTAAAACATCTTGTTGAACTGCAAAAAGGAGCAATTGAAGTGACTTCAGAAATTAATAAGGGCACAACAATTGTAATTAAATTTCCTTATTGATTTTATTTAATGTTGTCCGAACTAAATTGATTGTAAATCTCAGAATGACAACTGACGTTTTGATGTGAATAATTTTCCACCACCCGCAAACCAATGCGCAGGTCGGGTTTTAAAAACCCGACTTTTTTCATATCTAAAAATTAGGCAAATATCCTTTGAAGGATTAATTTTTTCACCTCTTTAAAAACTCGCGTCCGTCATTGCGAGGACGGCAACGCCCGACGTGGCAATCTCCTTTAAGTCTCCGTCATTGCGAGCTTTTCGTAAGAAAAGCGTGGCAATCTCTTTTTAATGAAGATTATTAAGCGTGGATTGCCACGTTTCGCCTGATGGCTCAATCGCAACGCCCGACGCGAGAAAATTAATCCTTCAACGGATAATCACCAAAAATTATCTTTTGAAAGTAACAAAAAAATTGATTTACTGATAAACAGAAGTTAGTTTTATTTTAATGACTTATCTTCAAAATTAATTTTTCACAGAAAAATGCAAATATTTAGAAAACTTGCGGGAAATATCTTTTTCAAAATTATTCTGGCTTTCATAGCAGTTACTTTCGTTTTTTTTGGGGTTAGCGGATTTCTTCTAAATGGTTCTGGTTCTTGGGTTGCAAAAATTGGAAATAAAACAATTACTCAAGCTGCTTTTTTGCAAGAAATGCAAAAAAATCGCGAAATGATCTTGCAAAGAAATAATAATGAAGAGGTTGTAAAATATCTTGATTCTGACCAGTTTAAATCTGATATCTTGGGTAGAATGGTGAATAGTGTTATTGTGAGTAAACTAAGCGATGATTTGGGAATTACAGTAAGCCAAAAATTAATCTTACAAGAAGTTGCAAAAGATCCTAACTTTCAAGGAGAAGACGGAAAATTTGATTCAAGCAAGTTTAAAAACTTTTTGGCAAAAAATGGTTTAAATGAAGAAAGATATGTAAAAATTTTGCAAGATGAAGTTGTTGCCTCAACAGTTTTGCAAAGTCTTTCTTTGGTAGCTCCAGTTAATGAAAATTTTGCAGTTTTAAGTGCGGAATTTAAGCAAGAAAAACGTGTTGCCGACGTTGTGAAAATTAACTTTAAAACAATTGGAAAAGCAGCAGATCCATCTGAAGAAGAACTTAAAAAGTTTTACGAAGAAAATAAGAAAAACTATGCTGCTCCTGAAGTTCGTAAAGTTTCATTCATTGCTTTCAGTGCTCAAGATTTTGCAAAAACTTTAACAGTGACAGATGAAGATATTGCCGCTGAATATGAGAAAAGTAAAGAAACCTTGAAAAAACCAGAGACCAGAAACTTATTACACTTAGTTTTTGAGAATGAAATTGATGCGAAGAATTTTATAGCAAAGTTGTCGGAAGTTTCAGATAAAAGTAAAATTTCTGCTGAGTTTGTAAAATTGGCAAAGTCTCTTCAAAATAAATCTCAAAAAGAGATCACTTTAAATAACGTTGAACAGAAAAACTTATTGCCAGAATTATCAAGTGCAATTTTCAAATTGTCTTTAAATGAATATAGTCAAGCAGTGAAAAGTCCTCTTGGATATCATGTGCTCTTATTAAATAAAATTAACGAAAGTGTTGCTGTTCCTTTGGCAGAAGTTAAAGACCAAATTAAGAAAAAACTTTTGACAGAGAAAAAAGAAAATTTGTTGCAGCAAAAAATTTCAGAAATAGATGACTCAATTTTGGCTTCTAATTCTTTTGATAGTGCAGTGCAAAAATTTTCTTTAAAACCAGCAAGTGTTGTGGTTACTAACCAAAAAGGTTTAGATAAAGATGGTTCTGAGTTAAAGTCACTTTCTGCTTTAGATGGTTTCTTAGCAAACGCTTTTTCTGCAACTCAAGGACAAGCTTCAAAACTTTTCTATTCTAAAGCAAATGATCAATTTTATGCATTGAAAGTTGAAGAAGTGGAAGTTGCTCACGATAAAAAGTTAGAAGAAGTAAAATCTCTTGTTATGGCTGATTTGCAAAAAGATATGCAAATTGAGAAAATGGAGAAACTAGCAAAAGAAGTTGCGGAAGAACTTAAGAAAAATCCGCAAGATTTAGCTAAAATTGCTGCAAAACATAACCTTACTGTGGAGAAGAATAAAGAATTTCCAAGATTCTATTTCTTGAACTATCAAGGTAGACAAATCCCTTATGCAAGTAAATTCTTAGAGAGTTTGTTTTCGGTTGCTGTTGGACAAGCAACTGAAGCTTCTGCACAAGGAGAAGAATTTATGGTTGGAGTTTTAACTTCAGTTAAATCATCTAAAGCTGATCCAGTTCAAGTGCAACGTGCTAAAATGGAAGCTGAAAGTTCTTTCAGAAATGAAGTTTTACAAGGATATAACATGTCTATGATGAAAAAATATCCAGTAAAAGTGAATGAAAAACTATTGGCAGGAAAACAAGAGTAAAAAATAAATTTTAAAGCCCTCTTTGCAAAAGAGGGTGGCATTTGGGATTTGCCCAAATGACGGGTGATTTTTCTAAAAAATATCAAATGTACAACTTCACTAAAGCAGAATTTTGCGACCTTTTGTCAAAATCAAATTCTGCTGTTCTTTACAAGAAAATCCCAACCGACACCATTACTCCTGTTTTAGCTTCGCTGAAAATCTCAAAAAAATATCCTGATTATAATTTTCTTTTTGAATCAGCTGAAAAGGGAAATAACAAAGGACGTTTTTCTGTTATTGGATTAATGCCAGACTTAGTTTGGAAATGCTCCTCGGAAGAGTCGTTTTTAAATGATAATTTTGCAAATGATAAAAATAGCTTTGTTAAAGAACAGGGTAATCCAATTCAGAATTTAAGACAGTTGATCAATAAGTCGCAAATTGAATGGAGTTCTTTGAGCTATGCAAACGGAGAGCTGCCAGGAATTTGTGGTGGAATTTTTGGCTATATGTCTTACGATATGGTGCGTCTGATGGAAAAAATAAAAGATAATAATTTGCCAGATGATTTAAAGATTCCGGATAGTATTTTTATGCGTCCACAAATCTTGATAATTTTTGATAATCTGTTTGATTGCGCTTTAATTTGTGCGCCAATTTTTTCCTCTCATATTAATAAAAATAGTGCTGAGATTTTTGATTTAGCTATAGATAGAATCAAGTTAATTGAAGAAATTTTATCTGAAAGTTATGAAAAAACAGCAGCAAGTTTTGATCCAAAATTCGATTTTAGTTCAAATTATACTGAATCGGAATATGTTTTGGCGGTTGAAAAAGCAAAAAAATACATAGTGGATGGTGATATTTTTCAAGTATTGCCTTCGCAGAGATTTGTTTCAAACTTTGATTCTAAAATTTCTGAATTTTCTTTTTATCGCGCGCTTAGAGCAATCAATCCTTCGCCATTTTTATTTTACCTGAAATTACCAGATTTTACCTTGATTGGCTCAAGTCCTGAAATTATGGTTTCTGCAAAATCTAAGAAAATTACAATTCGTCCTTTAGCTGGAACAAGAAAAAGAGGTAAAACTATAGAGGAAGATAAAAAAATTGCTGAAGGATTGTTATCTGATGAAAAAGAAGTTGCAGAACATCTTATGCTAATTGATTTAGGAAGACATGATGTTGGAAGAGTTTGTGTTGATGGTTCGGTAAAGGTTACTGAGAAAATGGTGATAGAAAACTATTCTCACGTAATGCATATTTCTTCAAATGTTGAAGGTATTTTGCGCGAAGATTTAGATGCTCTAGATGCTTTAATATCTGGATTTCCAGCTGGTACAGTAAGTGGTGCGCCAAAAATCAGAGCTATGGAAATTATTGAAGAAATCGAGAAAACCAGAAGAGGTTTTTATGCGGGTTGTGTTGGATATTTTTCAGCAAATGGTGATATGGAAACTTGTATAACTTTGCGTTCTTCATTAATAAAAGATGGTAAAATTTATCTGCAGGCTGGTGCTGGAGTTGTTTTTGATTCTGATGCTAAATCAGAATATCAGGAATGTATTAACAAGTCTCAGGCTTTGGTTAAAGCTTGTGAAGCGATTAAAGATTTTTTGTAAAATTTTGATTGTTATTTTTAAATCTCTAGTAAGCCATCAACAAAATTTTTGGCATTAAATTCTTGTAAATCTTCAATTTTTTCTCCAATGCCAATTGCATAAATTGGTTTTTTAAATAAGTCAGATAAAGCTACTACAATTCCTCCTTTTGCTGTGCCATCGAGTTTTGTTATAACAAGACCAGTAATTCCTACGATTTGGTTAAATACTTCTAATTGATTCTTAGCATTTTGGCCAGTTGTGGCATCTAAAATTAGCAAATTTTCATGAGGAGCATTAATATCGTGTTTTTTTAGAATTGAGCCAATTTTTTTCAATTCATCCATTAGATTTTGTTTATTCTGAAGTCTGCCCGCTGTATCAATTAAAAGAAAATCAGAATTATTTTTCTTAGCAATTTCTAAAGCGCGATAAGCAACTGCTGCTGGGTCTTCTCCGTTTTTTATAGCCGCAACAATTTCACTTTCAGATCTTTGTGCCCAAACTTCTAATTGCTTTGATGCAGCAGCTCTGAAAGTGTCACAAGCTGCTATTGTTACTTTTTTGTTTTGGTTTTTAAGATTAAAAGCAACCTTACCAATTGTGGTTGTTTTACCTGCTCCATTTACGCCATTAAAAATAATTACGTAAGGTTTAGTTTCATGGTGAATTTCCAAAGCTTTCTGACAAGGTTCAAGAATTCTAGTCAGTTCTTCACTGAAGAATTGTTTTACTTCTTCAGCTGTAATATTTTTATGAAATTTTTTGTCTTTAAAATTCTTAATAATTCTAATCGAAGTTTCAGCACCAACATCGCTTAAAATTAGTAACTCTTCAAGTTCCTCCAAAATATCACTATCAAGTTTTTTATGAGTGAAAATTTGTGTGATAGAAGAGGCAATTTTGTTTGATTTACCAATTTCACTATTAACTTTTGATTTAGAGAAAAAATTTAGAAGAGCCATATTTTTATAAGTAATTTTCAGGGTTAACTGAGTCGCGACCCTTTCTTAAACCAAAGTAAAGTTGTGGAAACTCAACATTACCAGTTGCTCCCACTTCACCAATTAGATCAAGTTTTTTAACTTTCTGTCCTCTTTTGGCGATAGTTTTAGAAAGATGTGCATAAGCTGTAATCCAACCACTAGAGTGTTTTATGATGATTAAATTTCCATATCCCTTTAGTTCATTACCAACATAGGCAACAATTCCATCTTCTGATGCAACTACTTTTGAACCATTTGCAGCTTTTATATTTATACCATCATTATATAGTCCGCCTTTTTTAGGACCAAATTTTGAAATAACTTCTCCTTTAACTGGCCAAGCAAATTGATTAGATTTACTTAGGTTTGCTTCTGAGATATTTGGAATTGCAATTTTCTTTGGTGCAACTTCTTTATTTTGTTCGGCAACGTTTGGAATTGCGTTTGCAACTGGAGGAGTTACAGCCGCAACCGAAGTTGTAACAGGAGCTATAGAATTAGTGCCAGATTCAAGTGGATTTAGTGGTTTTTCTACAATATCAGAATTTAAGTTATTAGTGGTAATTTCAGTGCTTTTTGATGATTTAGTGGTGCGAATTTTTTGTCCTTCATGCAAAGTATAAGGAGATTTTAAATCGTTTAATTCAACAAGATTATCAATATTCATATTGTAAGAACGCGATATGTTATAGATTGTATCGCCTTTTTGCACAATATGATAAGAAGGAGCGGGAATAATAAGAGTTCTTCCATTCTTAAGTATGTAGGGTGGTTTTAAATTATTTTCTTGTATTAGGTCTCGAAGTGGAATTTGATATCTTTTTGAAATGGCATAAAGAGTGTCACCTTCTGAAATTTCAACTTGGTTAATTTTAAAGCTGTTATCTGCGGAAAATTTAGGGTTACTATATTTGCTTTTATTGAAGAAGTTGTTTTTTCCATAAAAATTACCGCTGCGATTTACGATTTGTGCAGGCTTTTGACTGCAAGAAAAGCAAAGCAGAACAAAAAATGTAATTGTTAGTTTTAGGAAAAAGTGTTTCATTAGTTATTTAATTTTTTCAAATACTATAGAATTTATTTACATCTATAAAAATTAGCAATTAATTTAGAAGTTCTTATGTCAATTCAATTATCTTAAATTGAGTTATAATTATTCACTCGTTTTTTATATTTTCTAAAAATGGACTTTTTTTCTTTACTAAACTTGCAAATTGGAGTTGCTGGGCAAGTTTTATTGATAAGCTGCTTTGCTTTAATTTTTGGTTCATTTGCTAGTTTAATTTCGTATCGTTTAGCAACAAAAGAGCCAATTGTTATTGCTCGTTCTAAATGTGTGAAATGTGGTGTTGTTTTAAAGGTAAAAAATCTTATTCCTCTTTTCTCATGGCTTTTTCAGAGAGGAAAATGCAGTAATTGCGGTGATAAAATATCAGCTCGCTATCCTTTAATTGAAACAAGTTTTGTTCTTGGTTTTTTAACTTGTTATTTTGTTTTTGGACAAAAAATTGATCTAAAACTTATCTTGGCCTGCTTAATTTTTGCAACTTTAGTTGTGATGATTGTGGTTGATTTAGAACGCTATTTTATTCCAGATATCACCCAATATTTTTTAGCAGTTTTGGTGACAATTTGGCTTGTAAATGAAGGCGGAAACCCAGCTGTTTTTGCCAATATAAAATCGGCATTTTTGTACGTGGCATTCGGTTTGGCATTGATAGCATTTTTTTATGTTACAACTAAAACGGAAGCTCTTGGAATTGATGATGTGAAGTTCTTTTTTATTGCAGGACTTGCTTTTGGAACAAAAGGATTTCTATTTTTTATGTTAGTGAGTGGTATTTTGGGTGTGGTTTTTGGACCAATTTGGCAATATCTTAGAAAAGATAAAACTTTTCCATTCGCTCCAGCAATCTGCACTTCTTTTTTTGTTGCTTTGCTGTGTGAAAGAAATGTAAATTTGGTTGAGATGTTAGGTTCTTTGATTTTTTAATACCTATACCAATAAACCATTTCTTGATAGTTAAGTAATTGATCATATTAACTTCGTCTTTTTGGCTAAATAATTACAAAAAACCTCAAGCTGTATGTTCATACAGCTTTCATTTTTTACAATTTTTATCTCAAAAATACTTCGTTACTATGATCAACAAATATTTTATTTGGTATACAGCAAAAAGTTTTTTAATCAAATTTGGTTTAGTAATCATTGCAATTACTCGCTTCTCAAATTAAGACTTTTTATAATATTTTCTCGATAAAAAGAATGTTGTTTTTTTTCAGATTCTCTTTTGTCATCAAAAATAAACTTCTCTAAAAAATAGCCACTAAGTTTTAAGCCATCAAATAAGTGATTTTCATCATAATCGGCTTCAGCAATTAAAAATGCTGGCAGTTTTAGTAACTTTCTTTCGTAAGCTTTTCCGGCTTCTAAAGAAACAGCATGAGCCGATTTTGGAGAAACAAAAGATAAATTCTCATTTGAGTTTGTTACAACGCAAGAAGATAAGTCAATTCCATATCCCAAGGTTTCTAATATTTTTAGTTCTAGCTTGATGTAAGAAGCTAAGAAATCTTTTTTATCGATATTTTCTTCAGTAATTCTTTGTAAAAAATTGTTTAGTTCATCAAAAAGTAATATATGTTCTTCTCGTTCCAGAAAGCAGCCTTCAACAATTGCGAATAAAGATTTAACACAATCTAATTTTAATCGATCAAACATAATTTTTGAGCAATAACAGGCAACCAAGTCAATGGCATAAAACTGTCCTAAGTTTTCTTCAAGTCTTGCTCGATATTCAAAGGAAATTAAATTTCCGATCTGGAAATTTAGACGATCTTTACTTGATTTTGCAGACTTAACAAAACTGCTGTAAATTCCGTGATTCTGAGAGAGAACCTTAACAATTAGTGAATTTTCACTATATTTTTTTATGCTAATTATAATTCCTTGATCAACAAATTTCATAAAGATTTTAGATAATTCAAAGCTTGTTGATTTTCTTCAAAAATAATTTTGTTTGGCAATTGATTGCGAAACCAAGTTAGTTGTCTTTTAGCATAATTTCTTGTTTTTTGTGAGGCAATTTCAATTGCTTCTTTTTCAGAAATTTCTTTTGAAAGAAATTGTTTTATTTCTAAAAAACCAAGTGTTTTAGTAACTTGAGAATCTTCTTTAATTCCTTGTTTGAGTAAATTATTTACCTCGTTAATTGCTCCATTTTCCATCATTTTTTCAAAACGCAAATTACAATTTTTATACAGTAAATTACGATCTGGATTTAAGTTGATATGAGTGAAAATTTGTGGTGAAAAAAAAGTTTTTAGTGATTGATTTTGCCACCAAGAAAGAGATTTTCCAGTTTGATTAAAAACCTCATAAATTCTTATCAGGCGTTGTTTATCAAGCTTTTCTATTTTTTCTTTTTCTTCCCCTAAGGAAATTAATTTTTTTCTGAAATTTTCAATTCCTAAAGATTCAAATTCTTCTTTTGCCTGACTTTTTATAGAGTGCTGAATTTCTGGAATTTCATTAATTCCTTCAATCAATTTTGAAATATACATACCAGTGCCGCCAACAATTACTGGTATTTTATTATTTTGCCAACAGTTCTTAATTTCTTGATTAGCAAGTTTAAGCCATAAAGCCACAGAAGAAGATTCATGCGTTTCCAAGATTGAATATAGTTTATGGGAAACTTGATTCTGTTCAGAAATTGTTGGCTGTGAAGAAAGAATTGCTAAGCCCTGATAAATTTGTAAAGAATCGGCATTAATAATTGTAATATCTTTGTAATCAGCAAATTGAAGCGCAAGTCCTGATTTTCCAGAAGCTGTTGGTCCAGATATTACAAAAATTTTTTCTGACATGATGGTTTTTATTATTAACATCATCATTGCGACAATTGAAGGGAGGAGGAAATCCAGTTTGATGCATTTTCTGGATTGCCAAGTCATGCTTCGCACTTCTCGCAATGACGGGTGAAAGATAGCTGTGCAATGAACAATAACTTTACATGCTCAAAACTTTTTCCAATTCTTTTAAATCATTAGGTAACCCAATTTCAAAATTCATTTCTTTATTACTTCTTGGGTGAAGAAAGCCTATTTTATAAGAGTGAAGAGCTTGTCTTGGAAAAGTTTTTACAAACTCTTTTAATTTTTCATCAAGTTCTTTTTTTGGATTTTTTTTGGCTGAGTTATATAGTTGATCTCCTATAAGAGAGTGTTTTACTGCTTCAAAATGGACTCTTATTTGATGTGTTCTTCCTGTTTGCAATCTGCATTCAACAAGGCTTGCAAAACCATCGGCAAAAATCTTTTTTGTTTCATAATTAGTTACTGCATTTCGACCTAAAGTTTTTGCAACAACCATCTTCAAGCGATTTAAGCGTGAACGGACAATATTTTTATCAATTATTCCAACATTTGGAGTTATAACGCCGTAAATAAAAGCCAAATAACTTCTTTTAATTTCTCGATCTTTTAATCTTTGACTTAAAATTTGATGAGTAAAGTCATTTTTGGCAACCAACATAAGTCCGGAAGTATCTTTATCAAGTCGGTGAACAATTCCTGGACGAAATTCGCCATTAATAGAAGAAAGTTTGTTTTGATGTGTAAATAAAAGAGCGTTAACTAAAGTATCATCAGAATTGCCAGCACCTGGATGAACAGTGAGTCCTGCGGGTTTATTAATTACCAGAAGATCTTCGTCTTCAAAGACAATTTCAAAATCAATTTTCTTAGCTGACAAGTTCATTGGTTTTGCATCGGGAACCAAAACTGTAATTTTTTGATTTAATTTTGTTTTTTGGGCAGAATTTTTAATTGCTTGATTATTTTCATCACAGATTAATTTTTCATCAATAAGATTTTGAATTTTGCTGCGCGTGATTTCTGGTTTTATCGCCAAAAACTTTAACGTAAGAAATTTATCAAGTCTTATATTCTCTTCTGTTTCGCAAACGATGAATTCAAATTTTTCCATATTTTAGTTATTTTTAATAAAGGTAGCTTCAGATTTTGATATATTTTTAGGCAATTTGCCTTAACCACTATTGTCACCCTGATTGAAACGAAGGATCTCGGGAGATTTACTCCGAGCTTATAGTCTGAGATTCTTCGCTTCGCTCAGAATGACAAAACTCTTGGGCTTCGCTCAGAATGACAAAACTCTTGGGCTTCGCTCAGAATGACAAAACTCTTGGGCTTCGCTCAGAATGACAAAACTCTTGGGCTTCGCTCAGAATGACAAAACTCTTGGGCTTCGCTCAGAATG